>Ga0208795_1000098_pt1 | contig 40182 bp, 70 predicted proteins | sample CB_VirMetaG_6_FD_184541 | JGI IMG/M metagenome (GOLD analysis project Ga0208795, IMG submission 184541) | Freshwater to marine saline gradient viral communities from Chesapeake Bay - CB_1508_2 Viral MetaG (SPAdes) (version 4) | ecosystem: Environmental > Aquatic > Marine > Coastal | place: USA... | reverse complement strand
GACGTTTTGTTATTCAACAAAATGCCGTAGTAAAAGCGTATAAAGATTATTATGAAACTAAAAAAGAAGAGAAAAAATGATATCAGAACCAAGAAAATGTAAATCTTGCGGGCATCGATGCCATTGTTATGCTCCAGAATGCAAAGAGTGTATTAATGACGTTTGTACAAAGTGTGACTGTAAAGAAAAATAAAAGAGAGTACCATGTCAGATCTGGAAACAGAAGTCAAGATTCTGCAAAAGGATCTGATTACATTTCAATCTATCCTGGATAAGTTCGATACCACAATATCGAAACTTACAGAAATAAGCAATAATCTAGCAAAAGTTATTGCTGTCCAGGATAGTAAAATCGAATCACAAGAAAAAGCAATAGAAATTATTCATAGAAGAATAACAGACACCCAAGAAGAATTGGGTAGTCAATTAAGCGAACACTATAAAGTTATTCTAGAGAAAATCAAAGAATTACAAAACGAACAAAAAACTCATGCACATGAGATGTCATCTAGAGTTGATGCATTAGAGAAATGGAGATATATAGTTATTGGTGGTTCTATTGTATTAGGTTTCTTACTTTCTAGAGTAGATTTTATCAATAAGATTCTAGGGTGACAATACGAATTATAGTACCTGTCAACCATTTTGTCAACTAAAAAAAGCAGTTGACAGAAATTATTTTATTATGTATACTTTGAATAATGGAGGTACGAATGCTTTGGATTGACACAAAATACGCAGGTCTTATTTCGCCAAAATTAGATAAATGGAAAGTTAAGCAGACAAATCCCTTTGTCGCTAATTTTCGTTGTCCTATTTGTGGTGATTCGGCTTCTAATCCTAATAAAGCCCGTGGTTATCTTCTTCAACATAAAAACAGTATGATGTTGAAGTGTCATAACTGTGGAATTTCTATGGGATTAGATAAGTTGATAGAAAAGCTTGATTCTTCTCTATATCAACAATATAAATTAGAAAAATTTGGAAAAAAATTTGAGAAAAAATCTTTCGATTTTAAACCTAAATTTGAAACAAAAAGTATCGAAGACCTTCCAGATTTTATCGAAAATATCACAAATCTAGATGTAAATCATCCGGCAGTACTATATTGTAAAAGTAGAAAACTACCAGATTATAAATTAAAATACATCTACTATATTGATGATGTCTCAAGAATTACAGAGGTAGTAGAGAAATATAAGAATCGAATTAAGACTAACGAAGGTAGGATCGTATTACCATTTTATTCAAAAAATAATGATATAGTAGGATTTACTATGAGAGCGATTGATAAAAATCCTCTTAGATATATAACTATTCGACTTCGTGAAGATGAACCTATGATATATGGATTAGAACGGATTAATTTAAAGAAAAAAGTTGTATGTGTAGAAGGTCCTATTGATAGTTTATTTTTGTCTAATGCAGTTGCTGTCAGTGGTGCTGACATGAAGAAAGCCACGGAGATTTTACCAAAAAACACTATTTACGTTTTTGATAATCAACCTAGAAATAAAACTATTTGTAATTTACTTGACAGAATGATAAGAAATAATTATACTGTTTGTATCTGGCCGAACAATCTCTATGGTAAAGATATCAATGATATGGTTTTGACTGGATACAGTGTCGAGAAAATTATATATAATAACTCATATTCAGATCTAGGTGCTATGTTAAAATTTAATGAATGGAGAAAAGTGTAATGTCATGGCCACATAAGAATAGACCAAGAAAAGGTCGTAGAAAAATTGGATCAACCAAACGTAAGAATGCCAGTAAAAACCGTAAGAGGAAATAATGTTTAACGAAAAACATATGTTCTATATAATTATAGCTACAATAGCCATAATTATTGCTATTCTTATTCCTATGAATGTTAACGCAGAAGAAATCAAAATTAAAGATATATATAAAACCCAACAAAGAGCGATACCTAAAGTAGAAACTGTATGTACAGATAGACAGGTTCCGATATATAATAATCAACAATCATCTGATGGTTCTTCAATTTTAGGAACTATCATTGGTGGTGTAGCAGGTGGATTACTTGGATCTACAGTAGGTAAGGGTACTGGAAAGAGTGTTGCTATAGGTGGTGGTGCTGTTGCTGGTGCTTTAGCTGGTAATCAAGTTGGTAAAAACATGGGTAGTAGTAATGATGTTGTTGGATATCAGAATGTACAACAATGCACTCCTCATACGAGGTATGATTATGTAAATGAAGAAATATATAGTCATAGCGAAATCACTTTCTGGTACAATGGACAATATAAAACATTAACATTTATTAAGTGAGGTTTTATGGAATATTTTGATTATAGTACACGATTGATTTCTATGACCGAACCGTTGATTGATGACGTAAATACATCCGAAGAACTTGTAGCATTCTGTGCAAGAGTTTCAAATCCAACAAATCAAACAAACAACGAGACCGCAGGAAAACTTCTATCTTATTGTAAAAAGAATTCTCATTGGTCTATCTTTGAGATGGTAGACGCAACAATTGAGATTAAGTGTACAAGAGATATTGGTAGACAGATTCTGCGGCATCGGTCTTTCAGTTTTCAAGAATTTAGTCAGCGATATGCTGAAGCACAGGATTTTACATGGAGGGAACCAAGACTACAAGATTCAAAGAATAGACAGAATAGTCTAGAAGGAGTAGACAAAGACACGAGAGATAATTGGCAATTGATACAGACAAATGCCTTAGTTCAGGCCAAGAAAGATTATCAATGGGCATTGAATATGGGTATTGCTAAAGAAGTAGCAAGGTCTATTTTACCAGAAGGGCTCACGATGTCTACAATGTATATGAAGGGTTCTCTTCGTTCTTGGATTCATTATTGTGATCTTCGTATGGGTAATGGTACACAAAAAGAACACAGATTAATCGCAGAAAGTTGTTGGCAACTATTATCTGAGAAGTTTCCAACCGTATTTTTAGAGGGAAATTAAATGCAAAATCATCTTCCAACCGAATATCAACAGTTTATTCATCTATCACGTTATTCACGTTTTATGTGGGATAAGGGTAGACGTGAGAGTTGGACCGAGACTGTAAGTCGTTATTTTGATTTCTTTGAAGAAGATCTAAATGACAAACATGATTTTAAATTAAGTAAAAAAGACAGAGACGAACTAGAAGATGCTGTATTAAATCAAAAGGTAATGCCCTCTATGCGGTGCCTTATGACTGCTGGTCCAGCATTGAAGAAAGAGAACGTTGCCGGTTATAACTGTTCATATCTTGCGATTGATCGTGTTCAAGCATTTGATGAATTACTTTATATTCTTATGAATGGTACTGGTGTAGGATTCTCAGTAGAACGCCAGTTTGTTACTAAACTTCCCGTTGTTGCCGAAGATTTCTTTGATTCAGATGTAGTAATCACAGTGGCAGATTCTAAGATTGGTTGGGCAAAGGCACTCAAGGAACTTATTGCTCTTCTCTATCAGGGTCAAGTACCTTCTTGGGATACTTCTAAAGTACGTCCAGCCGGATCACCATTAAAGACTTTTGGTGGTCGCGCATCTGGTCCAGAACCACTTGAAGATCTTTTCAAGTTTGTAACCTCAATTTTCCGTGGAGCTGCTGGTCGTCGTTTATCTTCGCTTGAATGTCATGATATCGTATGTAAGATTGCTGAGATTGTAGTTGTAGGTGGTGTTCGTCGTAGTGCTCTTATCTCACTATCTAATCTATCTGATGATCGTATGAGACACGCAAAGGCAGGACAGTGGTGGGAACAAAACCCACAAAGAGCACTTTCAAATAATTCAGCATGTTATACAGAGAAGCCTGATATTGGTATCTTTATGGAAGAATGGTTATCTCTATACAACTCTAAGTCAGGTGAACGTGGACTGTTCAATCGTGAATCTGCAAAGAAGCAGGTAGCAAAGACAGGTCGTAGAGATGTAGATCATGAGTTTGGTACTAATCCATGTTCAGAGATTATTCTGAGAGACCGTGAGTTTTGTAATCTTTCAGAAGTTGTGATTCGTTCTACAGATAGTCTAGAAACACTAAAGGAAAAGGTACGTCTTGCTACTATTCTTGGAACGTTTCAATCAACATTAACAAACTTTAGATATCTATCAAAGAAGTGGAGAGAGAATTGTGAAGAAGAACGTCTTTTGGGTGTTTCATTAACAGGGATTATGGACAATGATCTTACAAATGGAAAGAGTGAGAAGAGAGGTAACATTAAGACTCATCAAGTTCTACAGGAACTTAAAACCGTCGCAATCGAAACAAACAAAGAGTGGTCTAAGAAAATCGGTATCCCACAGTCAGTTTCGGTTACTTGTGTTAAACCTAGCGGCACTGTTAGTCAACTTGTTGATGCTGCCAGTGGCATTCATGCACGACATAATCCTTACTATATACGGACGGTGCGTGGAGATAAAAAAGACCCTCTGGCGATCATGATGAGAGATGTTGGTTTTCCTGTTGAAGATGATGTAATGAAACCAGAACATACTTATGTGTTTTCATTTCCAATGAAGTCACCGGATAGTTCTGTGTTTCGAACTGATATGTCTGCAATTGAACAGTTGGAACTATGGAAGACTTATCAAGACGCTTGGTGTGAACATAAACCTTCTGTAACTATTTCTGTCAAAGAACATGAGTGGTTAGAGGTTGGTGCATGGTGTTATAAAAATTTTGATTATATGTCCGGTGTATCATTCTTACCATTTTCTGATCACACATATCGTCAAGCACCATATCAAGATTGCACTGAGAAGGAATATCAGCAACTATTAGAGAAGATGCCAAAGAATGTGGATTGGGCTCTTCTACAGAATTATGAGACAACTGATCTAACACTTGGAGCGCAGGAAATGGCTTGTGCCGCTGGAGGATGTGAAATTATTTAAAAGATTAAAAGTAACTCGGAGTATCAAATGGAAACAATAACATGTGAGGAGTGCGGAGCAGAATTTGATATACAACATAATGAAATAAATAAGGTCGCATACTGCCCATTCTGCGGAGAAGTCTTTCAACAAAATGAAGACTTCGATGAATGGGCAGAAGACCGAGAATTTTGGGACGATGAAGACGAATAATGTATGATAATCCTTGGATGTACCAGGGAGAAGTATTTGATGAGAATTTAGTTGACAGGTATCATGGTTTCGTTTATTGTATTACTTGCCCCGATGGTAGAAAATATATTGGTAGAAAGACATTTTGGTTCATGAGAAAAACTCGTGGGGCGAAGCGGCGTAGTCGTATCGAAAGTGATTGGCGTGATTATTATGGTTCCAGTGATGTTGTGAAAGATCTTATAAATCAATCTGAGACAAGTAATTTTCAAAGAGAGATACTATCATTACATAAGACTAAAGGTGAAATGAACTATACTGAAGTTAAAGAGCAGTTTCAGAGAAATGTTTTAGAATCGTCGGAATATCTCAATGATAACATCAATGGCCGGTATTTTAAATCGAGAGTGGAGAAATGGTTAGAATAATGATGATGAAATGGAGCTGAATATGCAAAATGAATTGCCAGATCATTTGGGTGGTCAAAATGGTAGGAGTTGGACGGATGATGGATCGCTTAATATTATGTGGAATCTTGGTTGCCGAAAGATGCTTGATGTCGGCTGCGGATTTGGAGGTCAAGTTAAATTAGCAGAATCTCTTGGATGGGAATCTTATGGCGTTGATGGTGATTGGACAGTCCTTCCTAAAGAATCCAATTTTCATTTAAATGATTATACAAAAGGAAGTCCTACTTTAACTTATGAAGTTGATTTAATTTGGTGTGTAGAATTTTTAGAGCATGTAGAAGAAAAGTATATGGACAACTATATGTCTACATTTCAAGATAGTAAAGCAAAATATCTTATCGTCACCCATGCTGTACCAGGACAAGCCGGTCATCACCATGTTAACTGTCAAGAGAAAGATTACTGGCTAGATGCTTTCAAAAGATATGGATTTGAATATGATGAAACACTTACTAAACAAATTCGAGAAGAATCTACTATGAAAAAACCTTTTGTTGCCAGAACAGGATTAGTATTTAAGAGGAGTTAATAATGTTGTATAATGATGTATATAAAAGTTCTCATAAAACTCTTGATAGATATCCTCTAAATGATGTAGATTTAACTGAGAAAGGTATTCATCTATATAGAAAACTTCAGGCAGAAATTAAACACTTTCAAAGATTAAAACAAGTTGACCAAGAGAACTTAGACTATTATAATGTAGGATTAATAGTTCATAAAGGATTTGTTGGTTCTAGTGTTGACGTTGAAAGGGCTTTAAAAGAATTCGAAAATTTCGAGGTATCGGTATCTAAAAATTCTAACAATATTCTTTCAATGAATAGAGATAAGTCTAGATTATTATATAATATATCATTACTAATCTATCCCCACATTTATAAACTTATTGGAGGAGATGAACGAGAAGTAGAAACCAAGTTCAGAAATAACACATTTGCTCAAATCGTAAGAAATAGACCAGGAGATGACGATCATCAAAAATTAATGCATCTAGATACATACTTTCCTGCAATCAAGTTTTGGTGGTTTCCAAAGAAAGTCGATGATGGTCCATTAATGTTTGCTAAGGGTAGTACAAAATCAAACGAAAAAATGCAGATGTGGTATTATCAACAAAGTGTAAAAGCGTGTAAAAAAGAATACGAAGAGTGGAGAGCAAAAGATCATTATGAAGGATCGTTTAGAGTAAGTGAAGAAGAATTACAAGAGATGGGTTATGAAATGGAACCCATCTACGTAAACGAAGATACATTAGTTATTGCTAATGTTGGTGGTTTTCATTCTAGAGGTAATACAAAAGAATTGAATAGAAGAGTTGCTATTCATGGCAGTGTAAGATTAGATAATCCGTTGGGAGATACAATATATGTTAAAGATATACTCAAAAGTTTATCCAGATAAGTTATGTCATATGGTATATCGTTCTGACGATTTATCAGAGAATAGAGAAGATGTTGCACCAGAAGATCAATTTATTCAAGTCTCGGCTTTAAAATTAGAAGCAGGAAAGACGTTTCGACCACATAGACACATTTGGAAAAATGCCCCTAGAAAACAAGTTGTCGCTCAAGAATCTTGGTGCGTTATGGAAGGTAAAGTAAAAGCACATTTCTATGACGTGGATGATACTATTTTAGAAGAAATTGTTTTAAATTCAGGAGATATTTCACTTACGTTTGAAGGTGGTCACACATACACAATTTTAGAAAACGCTAAAGTTTATGAATACAAAACTGGTCCATATGAAGGTGTAGAAAAGGACAAGGTATTTTTAAATGGGAACGTATAACGTTCGTGGTGGACTAGGCACTCAAATACTATCACTTTATACATGTTACGCCATAGCTAAAGAAAATAATACAACAGTAAATAAAATATTGTTTAACACTGGTGGTTATTGGCAAAATTCAGATATTATAATGGATGAAGATCGTATCTTTTTCGACGACTTTTTGACGTTCAAAAAAAGACCAGAAATTACTACGGTGATTGGTACTAATAAAACCAATCCTTTCAAAGAACCTAATGTTTCTCTCTTACTTAAATGGTGGGAAAATATTAATGAATCTGAAGTTAGTTTAAATTTGAACGGTTGTGATTATGTTAATTCTGGTAAAACTGTGATTCATGTCAGACAATCAGATAGACCTTTGATACCAATTGAAGTATATGATGAAGAAATTAGATATCATAAAAATCCTATTATATTATCTGAAGACAAATCTGTACATAAAAGATATGGTATTACACCAACAAACGATACTATAAAAGATTGGATGACTATATATCAAGCGCATACTGTTATTGGAGGATTTTCTTCTTTTGCATTACTTGCTGGTATGTGGAATCCAAATCTAAATGTTTATTTCTTTAATAAACTTTTGGCAAATCCAAATGTATCATTCGATGTCTGGAATATTATACATAAATTTGTAGAAAAATTCCCTAACATTAATTGGACATAATATAATGGAGTCTTAAAAATGAAAACTGTTTTGATACTCGGTGGCAGTGGTGGTATCGGTAAAGTTTTAACAGAAATTATGAAGGATAAATATAATGTTACATCTTTATCATCTAAAAATTTAGATGTAAGAAATCGTAAAGAATGTGATATATATTTTAAAACAAATCATTTTGATATTGTAGTAAACTTAGCAGCGTATAATGCTAATGGTTTTACACATAGCATTGGTTATATTGATACTGCCAATCAAGTAGATACAAACGTTTGGGGTACTCTAAATGTAGTTCAACTTTGTTTGAAACATTTTATGAGAGAACGTGGTGGTAATATTATTCTTGCCTCTTCTATTCTAGCGGATAAAGCTCAAGTAGGAACTTCTATATATTCAGCAACAAAGGGATTTATAGAATCATATGTTCGTACCGTTGCCGCAGAAAATTTTAATAAGAATGTTTATATAAACGCTATTCAGTTGGGATACTTTGAAAAAGGTCTAACAGAAACTATTAGTGAAGATATTCAACAAGAGATAATGAAGAATATTCCCGCCAGACGATGGGGTAGAATTGAAGAAGTGTACAATACAATTGAATATATATTAAATACTAGTTATGTTTCTGGTCAAACACTTCGCATTAATGGCGGTCTGTTATGAATCCTGAATTAGTAGATCATGGTTCATTTTGTAAGTATAAATTAGAATCAACGTTTGGAGATTACGTTGTTCTAGATTATAACGTATTTTCTTCTGTTATTATGGATATTGGTGACTGGGTTCATATTGCTCCACAGGTTGCTATTATTGGCGGCAGGACTTCCAAGCTTGTTATGGGTCATTTTAGTGGTATCAGTGCTGGCGGCAAAGTTATTTGTGGTGGAGATGATTTTGCTTCTGGCTCTCTTATGAATCCACAAGTACCTAGTAAGTACCGAATTTCAAATATAACTACAGTAACATTTGAGCCATTTTCTTGTATTGGTGTCAATAGTGTTGTTATGCCTGGAATTACTCTAGGTGAAGGAGCAGTAGTAGGTTCAAACTCGACGCTTACTAAAGATGCTGAACCATGGACAATCTATGTTGGCAGTCCTGCAAGACCTGTAAAGAAAAGACCAAACGAACTTGCTTATAAGTATGCTAGGGAGTTAGGTTATGACTTTTAATAAATTCTGGAATAGTGAAGGTTATGATATCATTGATTTGGAGTTGACTGATGCCGAAATTAATGGTATAAATGATGATGTAACAAACATTCTAGCACTAGAGAATAAGACGATTCAATCTGACCATTATCAATATACACAGTGGCCCAGATTATTTGAAGCGTGGAAAAAGAGTAGAAATATCGCCAATCTCTGTATGAATGAAAAAATACTTCGTCGTCTAGAAAATTGGTATATGAAGAAGGCATTTCCGTTTTCTACAATCAATTTTACGGGCCCATCTAATCAACCTCTACATAGTGATTGTATTCATTTTCATACCATACCAGAGAGAATGATGATTGGTGTATGGGTTGCTTTAGAAGACGCGACTATAGAGAATGGTACTTTGTCTGTAGTTCCAGGTAGTCACGACTGGGATATATATAACTATGAATCTCTAGGCCTTCCACATCCAGACGATATAGAGAATGGTGAAGAGATAAACTATAGAGAATATGAGAAGTTTATAGAGCATCTTGTTTTGATAAAAAAAGGAAAGAGAACTCCTGTTCCCGTGAAAAAAGGTGAAGCGATTATATGGGAAGCAAATCTTCTACATGGCGGCACATTTACGCCACACAAAGATAAAACGAGAAAAGCACAGGCGATACACTACTTCTTTGAGGGGTGTTCTGAGTACTATCATCCAATGTTCTCTAGACCTAGCGAAGGTAAGTATGCTAAAAAATGGTGTAACGAGAATAATAATATAAGAACATATCTGGAGGATATTGATGGTAGAATATAACGCATGGCCTATAGGACAACTACCTAAACATTTACAAAGACCAGAGCTAGACCAAATTAGAGAACTCGGTTACGATTGGAAAGATCCACGCGATATAGTAGATATGTTTGAAAAAAAGGTTGCCAAATACGCAGGATCAAAGTACGCGGTTTCTGTAGACTGTTGTTCACACGGTATCTTTCTAGCATTACAATGTATAAAAAGACACAGAAAAAATATATCAACTATTACTATTCCTAAACACACATATGTTTCAGTACCTCAACAGATAATACATGCCGGATTTAAAGTAAAATTAGAAGATAGAGAATGGTCAGGTATATATCAGTTAAAACCTTATAGAATATGGGATGGAGCTACTCGTTGGCAAAGAGATATGTACATGGGTGGATTTCATATCGTTTCTTTTCAATTAAAGAAAAGAGTACCTATTGGTAGAGGTGGTATGATTTTACTTGACAATAAGAACGAATACGAGTATCTTAAAAAGATTAGATACGATGGTAGAGATTTAGATGGTAAATATGATGAAGATTCCTTTGAACACTTGGGGTGGCATTATTATATGACACCAGAAGACGCCGCTCGTGGTATCATTATTATGGACCAGACTCCTGAATATAATGATGATAGTGGTGGTTGGAAGAATTATCCTGATTTATCAAAAGCGAGGTTTTTTTAATGAAAGCGTTAATTACAGGTATTAGTGGACAAGACGGATCTTATCTTACAGAATATCTTTTAAGTCTTGATTACGAAGTACATGGTATTGTCCGTAGACATAGTGTAGCAGAAAATCAAAGCGCAAGATTAGAAAAATTCTCTGATAAAATTGCCGGTCTTCATTACGGCGATCTATTAGATGTACACTCATTATATGATATCGTTAATAAAATTAAACCAGATGAAATCTATAATTTGGCTGCTATGAGTCAAGTTAGGATTTCTTCTGACATCCCCTCTTTTACTATTAAAACAAATTCTCTAGGCGTTTTAAATATGCTAGAGATTACTAGTAAACTCTGCCCAGAAGCAAAGTTTTATCAAGCATCTTCTAGTGAAATGTTTGGTAACAGTGTAGATGAGGACGGGTTTCAAAGACTAACAACACCAATGAATCCTGTCAGTCCATACGGCTGTTCTAAAGTTCTTGGTTATAATCTTGTAAGACATTATAGACACGGATATAATATGCATGCTTGTAACGGAATTTTATTCAATCACGAATCTCCTAGACGTGGAACAAACTTTGTAACGAATAAAGTTGTGAAGAACGCTGTTCTAATCAAGAAAAACAAACTCAATAAACTTGAGATGGGTAATATGGATAGCAGTCGTGATTGGGGTCATAGTTCTGATTATGTTAGAGCAATGCACAAAATTATTAATCATAGTGATCCAGACGATTGGATTGTAGCAACTGGTAAATCCTATACTGTCCGACAAATGTGTGAATATGTCTTTGGCCGACTAGATTTAAATTATGAAGACTTTGTAGTACAAAATCCAAAATATATGAGACCAGAAGAATTGAAATATCTCTGTGGTGATTCAGAAAAAACTAGAAAGATACTAAATTGGAAACCTAATTATACTTTTGAGTTAATGTTAGAAGAGATGATAGAATATTGGATGGGTAAAACATGAAAATTGTTTTCGCCTGTTGTGATCCCATCTATTTAAAAGAACATGGAGAGGCGTTTGCTAAGAGTGCGATAAAGAATGGCGAAACACCTTGGATTCATATTCTTTGTGACGAAGAAACGAAACAAGAGATTTTAAATCAGAATTCTTTTGATTGGCATATCGGATGTCATTTTAGTTTTAGTGACATTGAACCAAAAGATCGCATGATGTATGCTTGTTCTAGATTTATCGTTGCTACTGATATAATTAGACAAGACAATGTTTCTGAAATGTTGATTGTTGATATTGATGGATTTCTAAGAAAACCTATTGATTGGGACGATTTTAAAAATTGCGATTATTCAATTTTCACAAGAGATCCGTTACCAGGAACAGTAGGATGGGAAAATGAGGGAACCCATGTAGCTGCTGGGGCTATGTATCTGAGAAAGTCTGGTTATAGTTTCATTGATACTGTGGCACATAATCTCATGGAAAATATCAAAAAGCATGGTTGTATTTGGTTTATGGATCAAGTCATTTTGTGGAAAGTTCATCAAAATATAAAAAACTTGAAGTTTGTTCAGATGCCCTCTAAGTATATTGATTGGGAGTTTAATGAAGACAGTATCATCTGGTCCGGCAAAGGTAATCGAAAAAATCAAAAAAACTATCTAGAGGAACGCAAAAGTGCAAGTTGACATATACATGCCTAGACTAGACGTTATGTTTAAAGAAGGTCCTGTTCCAGAACAAAGAGGACCTATTGCTCCAATACGAGTCCATTGGATAAAGTTTATTGAACAACTTTATAATGCTCATGATGTTTTAAAAGACGACGTAAGAGTTATTGAAGTTCCTTTGTGGCAGATTACGACTGAATTTGTAAAAGAACACAGCAAAGACGCTGATGTTTATTATATACCACACAAGATGGAACAAACTTGGTGGTTAGATAATCGTGTTAGATATTATATGCAGATGGTTATACCACATATCTTTTCTATTGATAGTAAAGGTTGGTGCGCTACCGCTTCATTTTATCCTATAGAAAATCTTAGTAAGAATACTGAAAGACATCATTTATTTGATAGAGTTAATTCTGGCGAGACAAAGTTTGATCAACCCAGTTCAAACGATACAGCTTTATCTTTCAAACCATATGTGTTCTTTCCTTGTCAAATACCACACGATGAGACTATCATATATCATAGTGACGTGAAAGTAGAAGAAGCTTTGGAAATGACCCTAGATTGGGCTTCAACGACTGCTAAGAAGGTTGTTATCAAAGGTCATCCTGTCAATCCAGGTTCTATGGAATCTATAAAAAAAGTTGCTAATCGTTATAACTGTGTTTGGGTAGATAATTTCAACATCTTTGATTTGATAAAAAATAGTGAAATGGTTGTGACTGTAAACAGTGGTGTGGGGTTAGAATCTATCTTAGCCGGCAAGAAAGTTGTCACATTTGGTAGGACGGATTATGATACCGTCACATGGAAGGTAAATCCTAAAGAATATCGTTATTCGTTATCTAATGCTTATAACACTGATTGGGTTAATTTTGAAAGATACAATAAATTCATTCACACTTGGTATGACACTCATTACGATTATACCAATCCAGAAAGTTTTAAAAAATTAAAAAATTTCTGTTGACATTTAATCAGCATGGTACTATAATGTAAATGAGTTCAGTTTCTATGGAGATCTATCTTATGAAACGACTGTTTGGGAAATATATAAAGGTAGTATAATGGAAAAGATAATTGTCGCTGATTGCGACGGTGTACTTCTGAATTGGGAGTACGCTTTTGATTGTTGGATGAATGAACGTGGATTCTTTAAGGGTCCGGACTCTGACCTCCATTATGAGATTGGATCTCGATATGGTCTCACAAAACAACAAGGTAAGAGTTTTATAGCAGAATTCAATCAATCTGCTGCAATTGGTTTTCTACCAGCCCTTCGAGATGCCGTTTGGTACGTCAAGCGACTCCATGAAGAACATGGATATGTCTTTGATGTTGTAACCAGTCTCTCTACTGATAAACATGCTGCAATGCTACGTGAACGGAATCTTAAGAAGGTTTTCGGCGAGAACACTTTTCGTAATATCGTCTGTCTTGCTACTGGTGCTCGAAAAGATAAGTATCTTAAAGAACACTACGAAGATTCAGGATATGTCTGGATTGAAGATAAGGTAGAGAATGCAGACGATGGCTTTGATGTTGGTATGAAACCTCTTCTAGTAGAACATGGTTTCAATATGAATGAAAAGAATCTTTCATATCCAATCGTCAAAAACTGGAAAGAAATTTATGAAAGGGTAGTTACATCATGACTGATATTGATGAAAAATTACTGAAACAAATATACGACCTTGCCGGTGATATTAGATACGAACAGGTATACAACGAGGTACTTGATAATACAGTAAAACACATTGATAATTGTAATGGTAATGGTCTTATAGTTGCAGGTGTAATGTTAACCCAAGCATTGAGTATATACAAAACAATGTTGACAGAAGACGGATTTGATGATATAGTAGAAGGTATCGTGGCAAGCAAACGTCATGTAAAGAAGTTCAATGTTCCTACTACAACTAACAAAACGTTACATTAGTAAAGGAGTTGACCAATGAAAGTTTTTCTGATCATTTTAACCTCATTTGGCGGTCTTGCCGGTGATATTAGATACGAACAAGAAACATCTTCTTACCGAGATTGCACTATCGCCGCTGAATCTATCAAGAACAATCCTGGTAAGTTCTATCGTAATGGTGAAGAGTATACCTATAACCATATTGATGCATGGTGTGAATACCGATGAATATTTTTGCTCTGTCAATGTGTCCTGAAGAATCAGCACAGATGATGTGTGATAAACATGTTGTCAAGATGATTGTGGAAACTGCACAACTTCTATCAACAGCACATCGTATTCTAGATGGCGAACAATATACCGATAAGACTGCTAACGGTAGGTCTATCAAACGATGGCGACATCCTAATCATAATTTAGAATCTAGTCTCTACAAAGCATCACATGTCAATCATCCTTCTGCGATATGGGCACGTGAATGTAACAATAATTACATTTGGTTACAATGTCACTTTGAAGCCCTGTGTAGTGAATATACATATCGATATCACAAAAAACATTTGACAGAAGAAAAACTTGTTGATATACTGTCTCATGTACCAAATAATATTCAGCGAGCTAGGTTTACACCCATTCCGCAAGCAATGCCAGATAAATATAGAAGTTCTCATTTTGTAGATGCCTATAGGAGTTATTATGTCGGAGAAAAAGCAAGTTTCGCAAAGTGGACAAACAGATCCGTACCTCAATGGTGGAACGATCCCTCTTATAAATCATGATGAAACAGACGTACATTGGGTTGAACCAATGCAAGCTAAATGTCTGTTAGAAGCTCCAAACTCTTCATGGAGATACGCCCATATATACTACAGAGAACAAGCAGCAAAGTGGGAAGTGAAACTAAGAGCACTAAACAAAGAACGTATTTTACGACAACTAAATCATTTATGAAAGGAAACTGAATTGGGTAAGAAGAAGGCTTCAGGTAAACATTACGTATCTAATGGTGAACGTCCAAACGTTAACAGGTCTACTGTAAAGTCGGTTAGACGTGATATTACGCGATTGGAACGATTGGATAATATTATGAAGGCGTGGCGACGTTTAGAGAATCCTTGGATTACGATTCCTAATCCAAATACGAAGGAAACAAACAAACGCCATATTCGTGTTCGTACTAATGACTTGTTTGGAGATCCAAAGAGAGATTTTCGAATGGCGGTTAGTACGACATGACAAAGCTAGAAATATATACACAAAATGGATGCTCTTATTGTACAAGAGCAAAAACTCTTTATCTAAGTAAACATGAAATGTTTCCTGAATATGTTGAGTATAATATTTCTGAAAGAGAGGTTTGGAAAAACGAATTGAAAAAAAGAGTGCCAGATGTAAAAACTGTTCCACAGATCTTCATTAACGATAAACATATTGGCGGATATGATGAGTTCTGTGATTGGATTGATAATCATTATAGTTGGAGTTGAGGAGGAACAAATGACCAATTATTTTACAAAATCAGATAATCTTATCGATGCCGTTAAAATGCAAGAATTTGATCGTGATTTGTTGGTTCATGCTTTACGTACAAGTGTAGTTCGTCTTGAGTTTACTAAGAAAAGTGGTGAATATCGTGTAATGAAGGCTACTCTAAAGGAAGATATGATTCCATCAGAACATCAACCTTCAGGCGAAGGTGTTTTAAAGACGGCAGAAGTACGTCCAGTATATGATCTAGATAATATGGGTTGGCGATCCTTTCGTTGGGATAGTCTAAAAAATTGGGCGGATTGGGAGAAATTTGAAGAATTTGAAGTATAAACTAATATGATAATATGGAGGATATTATGTCAGATAGAAGAGATTATTACCCAGATTTTATAGATGAAATTTATGTACCAAGAAAAAACGAAATCTGTGAAGAATGTCAAAGACCTGCTATTACATCTACATTAGATAATTGTCATAGATTAAATTGTCCATATCACAAAGATTATTATACTGATTAAAGGTTTTTAAGAATGTCGTTAAAAGTAATTATGAATGAAAGCGAGTTAAACAATTCTATTGGTATTGAGACAAACGAATTGAATAGAAATGCTATGGGTGGCACAGAGATGATGCAACATGCATTGTATTCAAAGTTGTCAAAGGAGTTGTTAGATAGATTCCAAATTATTCCATCTAGAGTTAGGAATATTGATCCTAATCGTCTTCCTATTCTCTGGTTGCATGATTTGGCAGAAGACCCTGAGGCCAGGCACCTCAGTGATAGTGAAAACCGAAGCAGATTCAGACGACTTGTTTTTGTATCCCACTGGCAATTTACAACTTATCATAAAGTTTTAGGTGTCCCCTATAGCGATTCTATTGTTATTAGAAACGCTATTGAACCTATTCCTACTCACGAAAAATCAAAAGAAGGTCCATTGAGACTTATCTATCACACTACACCACACCGTGGTCTTGATGTGTTGTTAGCTGTTTATCAGAAACTATCTGAAAAATGGGGCGATAGAGTTCATCTAGATGTATATTCATCTTTTAATATCTATGGATGGCCACAGAGAGATGAACCATTTGAACAATTATTTCAAATTTGTCGTGATCATGAACATATCACATACCATGGAACTGTATCCAATCAAGAAGTAAGAGAAGCATTACAAAAAGCACACATTTTTGCATACCCCAGCACATGGCAAGAAACTTCTTGTATTGCTGCGATTGAAGCGATGAGTGCCGGTTGTTGCGTAGTTTGTCCATCTCTAGCTGCACTTCCAGAAACTACTTCTAACTTTTCTCTTATGTATCCATTTGATGAGGATAAGAATCAACACGCTCATATGTTCTACCAAGTTCTAAATGCGGCTATAGAATCATATTGGGAGGAAGATATGCAAACAAAATTGCAGTTTCAGAAACTCTACACAAACACATTCTATAGCTGGGATCTACGAGCACAAGAATGGGAGGGATTATTAAAATCCCTATTAGACCATGAAAAGTAATTATAGTTTGTTTAGAGGGTTATTAAGGCTTTTTCTATAGTCTTGTTTACCCTGGGTTCTTGGAGCAATGAGTTGACCTGGATTGATGGAAGATGGCCGAGCGGGATACGTCAAACCAGACGATCCCTGGTGTGATGAGTTTATAGATTATATCGATACGAGATATGGTGGTCGTGTTGAGTTACAGCAGTTTCTCAAAGATATGAATTGGAAGGGAATAGATACACCATGGGGTCCTGGATTGAGATGGACCTACGATTTTGACAAAGACCAAAAATTTTATATCACAACAAAAAAAGTTGTTGACAAAAATAAAATTCCTGGTATTATATAAACATGATGAATGAAGGAGTGAACAAGATGAAGACAGTAATCCTTTATGAGTCCGATTTTGCTAACAACCAGATTGGCATGACGTGGGCCGATCTTCTCGATAATCTCGGTATCGAGACCCATGTTCTGGTCGGCGGTCGTTGGATCGACAAGGAAATCGAATCTGTGACCTTGAAGGTCGCTTCGGTGGAGGCAAACTAGGATCTGAAGAGGAATTCCGTCTCTATCCTATGAACTATGGATTTGTTTCCATGTCAGGCGATTCCATCTGGTCGATGGTAAAAAAGAAAAAAACCGTTGACATTTAATTCAGCTATGGTATAATAACTATAGTTGATGAAGGAGTGAATGAAATGACTACTTTTGATTTTGGCAACGGCCTGGTCCCCGCTCACCAGCATTCTAATGGTGGTGGGTGGGTCGCTGATACCGCCACTGTTTCTGAGACCGCCTATGTTGGGTCTAACGCTAGGGTGTCTGATAACGCTAGGGTGTCTGGTGATGCTGAGGTGTTTGGTGACGCTATGGTGTCTGGTAACGCTGTGGTGTCTGGTGACGCTAGGGTGGCTGGTAACGCTGTGGTGTCTGGTGACGCTGTGGTGACTGGTCACGCTAAGGTGTCTGATTACGTTATGGTGACTGGTTACGCTAGGGTGTCTGGTTACGCTAGGGTGTCTGGTCGCGCTGTGGTGTCTGATTACGCTAGGGTGTCTGATTACGCTATGGTGACTGGTTACGCTAGGGTGTCTGGTGACGCTATGGTGTCTGATGATGCTTGGGTGTCCGGTAACGCTGAGGTGTCCGGTAACACTGAGGTGTCTGGTTACGCTAAGGTGTTTGGTAACGCTTGGTAATGGATGAAGGAGTGAATGACATGACTACTTTTGATTTTGGCAACGGCCTGGTCCCCGCCCACCAGCATTCTAATGGTGGTGGATGGGTCGCTGATACCGCCACTGTTTCTGAGAGCGCCTATGTTGGGCCCGAAGCTATGGTGTTTGATAACGCTGTGGTGACTGGTAACGTTGTGGTGTATGGTAACGCTGAGGTGTCTGGTCGCGCTGTGGTGTCTGGTCGCGCTGTGGTGTATGGTAACGCTAGGGTGTCTGATTACGCTGAGGTGTCTGGTAACGCTAAGGTGTTTGATAACGCTCGGGTGACTGGTAACGCTAGGGTGTATGATAACGCTGAGGTGACTTGTGACGCTAGGGTGTATGGTAACGCTAGGGTGTATAATAACGCTGTGGTGTCTGGTTACGCTGTGGTGACTGGTTACGCTGAGGTGTATGGTAACGCTGAGGTGTCTGGTCGCGCTGTGGTGTCTGGTCACGCTATGGTGTCTGGTAACGCTCGGGTGTCTGGTCGCGCGATGTTGTATGATTACGCTATTGTGGAGTGAATGAAATGACTACTTTTGATTTTGGCAACGGTCCGGTCTCCGCCTACCAGCATTCTAATGGTGGTGGGTGGGTCGCTGATACCGCCACTGTTTCTGAGAGCGCCTATGTTGGGCCTAACGCTTGGGTGTCTGATGCCGCTGTGGTGTCTGGTAACGCTGTGGTGTCTGGTAACGCTAGGGTGTCTGGTAACGCTAGGGTGTCTGATAACGCTGAGGTGACTTGTGACGCTAGGGTGTCTGGTCGCGCTGTGGTGTATGGTAACGTTAGGGTGTCTGGTTACGCTAGGGTATCTGATAACGCTATGGTGACTGGTTACGCTGTGGTGTCTGGTGACGCTGAGGTGTTTGGTGACGCTATGGTGACTGGTCGCGTTGTGGTGACTGGTTACGCTAAGGTGTCTGGTGACGCTTGGGTGTCTGGTGACGCTGTGGTGTCTGGTAACGCTATGGTGTCTGGTTACACTGTGGTGACTGGTCGCGCTGTGGTGACTGGTGACGCTAGGGTGTCTGATAATGCTGTGGTGGCTGGTAACGCTGTGGTGTCTGGTGACGCTGTGGTGACTGGTTACGCTGAGGTGTCTGATAATGCTGTGGTGTCTGGTCGCGTTGTGGTGTCTGGTCGCGCTGTGGTGTCTGGGACCCGTTACTCGGCGAACACGTAGGTGTCTGGTAACGCTAGGTAATGGATGAAGGAGTGAATGACATGACTACTTTTGATTTTGGTACTGGTCCAGTTCCTGCTCACCAGCATTCTAATGGTGGTGGATGGGTTGCGGATACCGCCACTGTTTCTGAGACCGCCTATGTTGGGCCTAACGCTTGGGTGTCTGATGACGCTGTGGTGTCTGGTAACGCTAAGGTGTTTGATAACGCTCGGGTGACTGGTAACGCTAGGATGTATGATAACGCTGAGGTGACTTGTGACGCTAGGGTGTCTGGTTACGCTGTGGTGTATGGTAACGCTTGGGTGTATGGTAACGCTGTGGTGTATGGTAACGCTTGGGTGTATGATAACGCTAGGGTGTCTGGTTACGCTAGGGTGTCTGGTTACGCTAAGATGTCTGGTTACGCTAGGGTGTCTGGTGACGCTTGGGTGTCTGGTGGCGCTGTGGTGTCTGGTCGCGCTGTGGTGTCTGGTCGCGCTGTGGTGTCTGGTGACGCTTGGGTGTCTGGTTACGCTGTGGTGACTGGTGACGCTGTGGTGTCTGGTGACGCTGTGGTGTCTGATAATGCTGTGGTGTCTGGTCGCGCTGTGGTGACTGGTAATGAATGAAGGAGTGAATGACATGACTACTTTTGATTTTGGCAACGGTCCGGTCTCCGCCCACCAGCATCCTAATGGTGGTGGGTGGGTCGCTGATACCGCCACTGTTTCTGAGTCCGCCTATGTTGGGCCTAACGCTAGGGTGTCTGATTACGCTAGGGTGTCTGATTACGCTAGGGTGACTGGTTACGCTATGGTGACTCGTTACGCTGTGGTGACTGGTAACGCTAGGGTGTCTGATAATGCTGTGGTGTCTGGTTACGTTAGGGTGTCTGATAACGCTATGGTGACTGGTGACGCTTGGGTGTCTGGTGACGCTAAGGTGTCTGGTCGCGCTGTGGTGACTGGTAACGTTAGGGTGTCTGGTGACGCTTGGGTGTCTGGTGACGCTAAGGTGTCTGGTGACGCTTGGGTGTCTGGTTACGCTGTGGTGTCTGGTGACGCTGTGGTGTCTGGTAACGCTATGGTGACTGGTGACGCTGTGGTGACTGGTAATGAATGAAGGAAAAGTCTAAATGTCTCTTAAACCTCGTAAGAAACGTGTACGTGTTCGCCGAGTAACGGGTCTTAGTGGTGCTCCTAAGACTCCTGGACGGGCAGCTGATTCATATTTTCAATATGAAGTTGAGAATAAGCAGATTATAGAAATGGTCAAATCTTGGATTCGTACTGAGTTTCCTAAGAAAATTGCCACATCTATTCTAAAACAACCAGACTGGAAATTTATGTTTCCACACTGGGCATGTATTATTCACACAAACGATTCCTCTCGTATGGACTATCTTCGAAATAGAATTTCTCAACTGGCAGAGGAAGAAGTGAAAGTCGTAAAATCTCCTAATAAGAATACGACACAAAAAGATAAGATTGATCCAGTGAAAGAATGGATTGGCGAATTAGAAGAGGTAGTAGACCGACAAGATGACAAGTTTGACTTCTATCAGTTTGCTCGAATCAAGAATATGAACAAAGCACAAACTGAAAAAATCATTCAATATTATAAAAGAGAATATGAAGAACTCTTGGAAGTAAAGGAAGGTAAAAGCGAGGATCTTAAAGAAGCCTGGGGATATCTAAAACGTAAAGGTTTGACAAATCGTATTGCATTTTTTGAACGTCTATTGTCTGAACTAGACAAGCATATAAATAATAAAAAGGTAATACGTCGTCCACGTAAACCAAAGGTAAAGTCTGCCGCGCAACTCGTAAAAAACGTCCAATATCTCAAAGAATCGAATGAGTTGAAAGTTGTGTCGGTAAGTCCAGAAACAATTGTTGACATGAAACAATTGTGGGTATATAATGTTAAGTATAAGAAATTGACTTGTTATAACTCTTTGGAGGGTGGTTTTAAGATGAAAGGAACCACACTTCAAAACTTTGATATGGAAACAAGTATGTGTAAGATGTTACGTAAACCCCAAGAGCAACTAGGTGAGTTGCTGAAATCGGGAAAGGTTAAACTCAGGACTTTCATGGATAAACTAACAACCAAACCATCAACATTTACAGGTCGTATCAATAAAGATACACTATTAGTGAGAGTATTATGAGCAATGTGATTCAGTTTCCTTTGGAACGAATGGGTGTATCGCCCATTGTAAAAGAAAGGAATCTTCCACAATCTGAAGAAGAGACAATAAAGGCTATCACAATCAATCGAATGATGTTGGTAGACGAAGTAGTCAACACAGAATTTAGCCGTCTTGCTACGAAAATGATGATGCAAGGGTTTCCTGTAGAAGATTCTGGATTCTTCAAGGATTATATTTTTGTTGGAGAGATGATGAGAGCCATATTGTATAATAGTGTGGATATTGAACATCCTTTGTATGATATCATTACTAGCAATCGCGATAGATTAAAAAAGATGATTGGAGATGGTTATATCTCTTTTGAGGATGAAGATGACGAGAATGAGGAATAGGAGTTAATTTTGATTTTACTTGATTTTTCGCAAGTATGTCTATCAGGTATTCTTGCGAGTGGCAATAAAGATTTTAGTGAAGATCTTATTCGTCACATGGTACTAAACTCAATCCGTAGCTTCAAGACACGGTTCTCTGAATACGGAGAAATGATACTCTGTTGCGATGACAAGAACTATTGGCGTCGTCAAATCTTTCCTTACTATAAGGCAAATCGTAAGAAGAGTCGAGAAGAATCACCACTCAACTGGAATCTTATCTTTGATACATTGAATTCAATCAAAGAAGAGATTCGAGATAATTTTCCATATGTCGTAATTCAAATCGAATCTGCCGAGGCTGATGACATCATTGCTACAATGGTAGAACGTTATGGTAATTCAAACGAAAAGATTATGATCGTATCGGGTGATAAAGACTTTTCACAATTGCAAAGGTATAAAAATGTTGAACAATATTCTCCTATTACGAAGAAGTTTATTAGAGTTGAAGATCCTATGGTATACCTTTACGAACATGTTATCAGGGGCGACGCCGGCGACGGAGTACCTAATATTCTTTCTCGTGACGATGTTTTCGTCGTTGGTGTTAGACAACGCCCATTAACGACTAAGAAAGTTAAAGCATATATAGATGAGATGAATCGAGGTATAGTTCCATTTGATGGTGAAATCAAAAGAAATTATATGAGAAATATTCATCTAATCGATCTATCAAGAATTCCAGATAATATACGAAAACAAGTTATTGAAATGTATTCTTCATACGAGAAAAAAGATAAATCGAAGTTATTAAACTATTTTATTAAAAACAAACTTAAAAATTTAATGTCTGACATCCAGGAGTTTTGAAATGAAAGACGGTATTGCAGAAATCATTAAGAAAGCCTCTGAATTAAAAACAGAAAAAGAGAAGATTGAGTTTTTACAGGCTGCATCTAAGAAGTGTCAACCTCCAGATCTTTTAGTACTCATGTTTAGATTGATGTTTGATCCTAAAGTAACATTTGATCTACCAGAAGGTCCACCACCTTATAAACCTCTGCCAAAAGAGTCTGACGTTCAGAACTTTTTGTATAGAGACTTTCGCCGAATAAAGTACTTTATCAAGGGTCAGTTTGAGAACATTCGACCACACAAACGCGAAACGATGTTTATCGAATTTCTAGAATCTATGGACCCAGATGATGCTCTAATGATGGTGGCTATCAAAGATAAAAAGAGCCCATACAAAGGAATCACTAAAGCACTCATTAAGAAAACTTTCAAAGAAGAAGCAAAGGATTGGTAATAGTTATGTCTAAGACTTTTCGGGCTCGCCATAACAAGTGGGATGATGATTACGATGATTATGATAATTCACGACGAGTAAAAAAATTTCGAAAAATGAGAAAAGAACGTCAAGAATCTTTTAAAAATAAATTTAATTTAAATGAAGGTGAAGATGTTTCAGAAGATACCATTCATAAATCGTAAATCGGCTGTTATTATAGGTAATGGTACTACAAGACAAAATTTCAATTTAAATAATCTTGTTAATAAAGAAAATCTTTTAATCTACTCGTGTGGCGTTGCTTACAAAGGATTTGATGACCCTAATAAAGTAGATTATCATGTTACCATTGAAGAGTATAGGAGAGATCAGTTAGAAAAAGAAGGCCAGTCTCCTATAATTTATCCAGAAGATATTGAGGATCATGTAGAGTCTATGTTTTATCATGGACACGCTGGTCCTCGTCCTCGTTCTAATACTGGTATGTTTGCTATGAAATGTGCTATAAGAACAGGTTGTTCGGTGTTATATATATTAGGATTCGACTCGTTAATTAAAAACGACGAGACTCAATCTATCAGCAATATGTTTAAAGGAAAGGCTGAAACAAGAACAAGAGCGGCGGATAATCCAAATAGAATTAGATATCTAGATTGGTTTATGTCGCATAATCATCTTGTAGACTTTATATTTGTTTTTGATAAACAATATGAGTTTTACAGATGTCAATCCAATAATATGCATGGTTTGTCTTATTCAATGTTTGAGAAGATGTTAACAGATGACATTTCTATTTGATCCATTAGAAAAAGCAGGAAGCACTACTTTAACCATATTCATAGGATATGATTCTAAAGAAGATTTCTGTGCTAAAATACTAGCGCATACAATTAGAAAATATAGTAATCATAGAAAAGATTTTGTAATTATTCCTTTGATCTACGATCAACTTTACGCTAATGCGTATACATCAAGAAAATTAGATAAAAGAGGATCCACAGAATTTTCTATGACTAGATTTCTTTGTGTTCCTATCACAAGATTACATATGCAATATCCTGAAAGTATAGAAAATAAATATAAAGGTTTATTGGAAAGATATTCCTTATTTTTAGATTGTGATATGATGTTTACTGAATCTGTTTGGAATTTATTAAAAGTGGCGGACTTATCCAAACCAGTTTCTGTTTGTAAACATGATTATTCTTCTGCATCTCGTTATAAGATGCATGGTACTCTCCAAGAGAATTATCCTAGAAAGAACTGGTCTTCTGTTACACTGTGGAATTGTCTTCATGATAAAAGCAAACAGATGACCTTTAAATTAGCTGATACAAAAGATCCGGCATATCTTCATAGATTTCAAGGATTCGATGATAATGATATTGGAGAACTTCCTTTAAAATGGAATTATCTAGTAGACGAACCAATGGATCGAGATTATTACGGATTAGAAAAAGATGAACTTCCATCTAACATTCATCATACTTTAGGTTCACCTGTTTTTAGATTATATCAGGATAGCGAATATTCCGACCTTTGGAAAGAAAATTTCAAAAGTGTGTTTTCTAGAGATTTTGATGAGAAAAAAGATACTATTTGATAAATAGAGATAAGGAGGACTAATGCCAACTTATACATTTTTTAATGAAGAATCCGGCATGGAATGGGATGACTTTATGTCAATCTCAGAAAAAGAAAGTTACCTTAAAAAAAATCCTCAAATCAAACAAGTCTTAAACTCTATGAACATTGTTTCTGGAGTTGGAGGTTTGCGTAATGATGGTGGTTGGAATGATGTAATGAATAAAATCTCTGATGCTCATCCAACCAGCGAACTGGCCGCTTCTAGAGGGTCAACAAAGTCAACAAAGGAGGTTAAAACAAGACAAGCCGTAGAGAAGTGGAGAAAACAGCGAGCTATACGTGGAGATTCTGTAAAACTTTAACTCGCACAAAGGAACTAATAAATGTCCCTTATTAACCTAGAAGATTACGGCGTAGGTAAACTTACAAAAAGGCAAAAAAGAGAACTGAGAAAACAACAGAGTAATTCGCTTAGAATACGATCTATTCAACCGAAAACACAAAATCAAAAACGAGCCTTTGATCACTATGACGAAGAATATAATCTTCTACTGCATGGTCTTGCAGGAACAGGAAAGACCTTCATATCACTCTACTTAGCACTGTCTGACGTTTTAAGCCAAGACTGCGACCAACATAATGTTACCATTGTTCGTTCGGTAGTCCCAACAAGAGATATGGGATTTCTACCAGGAAGCGAAAAAGAAAAATCCAAAGTATACGAAGCACCATACTCTAGCATCTGTAGTGAATTATTTGGAAGAGGCGATGCATACGAGATTCTGAAAACAAAGAATCTTATCAACTTTGTTACAACATCTTATATTCGTGGACTAACATTAGATGATACGATTGTAATAGTTGATGAGGCTCAAAATTTAAACTTCCATGAGTTGGATTCTATCATTACCAGACTTGGTGAAAATAGTCGTATTATGTTCTGTGGTGACTTTAGACAGAGTGATCTTATTAGAGATGAAGAAAGAAAAGGATTATTGACATTTATGAAAATTCTTGATACAATAGAAGAGTTTCAAACAGTAGAGTTTGAGGAAGACGATATTGTGCGAAGCCGTATCGTGAAAGATTATATAATCTCAAAAGCAAAACATGGAGTTTTGTAGATATGCGCGAAAAGTTGATTGAACTTGTTTTAGATTACTGTGTACGTAATGAAGAAGATTGGGACATTCCATATAAAGCAGATGAACTTCGAAAGTATACAAATGAGTATCTATTGGAACTGATTGAAAAACAATTAGATTGTTATATGAATGTAGTTCACGGTACTCGTTGGCGAGAAAAGGTCGGAGTTCATCTAATGAATAATGATTTTTTATATGGTTACGGCGATTTAGACCCTTTGTTTTCTGATATTGGTGCTCCAGACAATGTTGCTGGATATGAAGCAGAAGACATGATTGTGGGTGGATTAGATGATTTTTCAACATCGCCAAATAAGTTTACCTGATATCAAGGCAACAACGAATAAGGAAACCGGCAGGATGTATCATACTCCTGCCGGTGACTTACCTTCTATCACCACTGTTCTTGGTCGATTATCTCATGATAGTATCATGGAATGGCGACGAAAAGTTGGTGAAGAGGAAGCTAATCGAATTTCAGGTCAAGCGTCCAATCGTGGTACTAGACTACATAAGATATGCGAAGATTATATAAATAATTTAGAACCTGTTTTTAAAACACCTCTAGATCAAGAGATGTTTTTGAGTGTACAAAATACTCTTGATAGTATGATTGACGAAGTATATGGACAAGAGGTTCCGTTATATTCTGAGTATCTTGGTATAGCGGGTAGAGTAGATCTTGTTTGTAAATGGAATGGTAAAGCGTCAATCGTTGATTTCAAGACTTCTCGTAAATTAAAGAAACGTGATTGGATCGATAATTATTTTATGCAATGTACCGCATATTGTGTGATGTTTGAAGAACTAACAGGTACGCCAGTGGACCGATTTGTCGTTTTAATAGCAGTAGATCAGGAATCGGAACCACAAATTTTTCTCGGCAAGAGAGACGATTATATCTCTCCGCTGGTCGATGCTATTAGAGGATTCTACGATGAAAAGAATCTTGTTCATCCTAACCCTGCTATTTTCAGTAGGTTTCACTAACACCGCCGCCGCTCAACGAGTTACCTGTATTCCTTATGATCGTGCTATCACATCTCTTATTGAGACATATAAAGAAAAAGTTTTATATAGAGGAATTACGAACAATAGCAGATTTATGGTGGAAATATGGGCAAATGTTGAAACGGGTTCATTTACCATTGTTCATATTGGTTATATAGAAGGACAAAAAACGATTTGTGGCACGATTGCTGGTGAAGGGTTCCATGAGGTAACAGTACAGCCCAAGCCCGAAAAAAAATCTCCAAAATCGTAAAAAACTGTTGACTTTTAATCTCCATCGAGTATAATGATTATAGTGAGTGAGACAGAGAAAGACAGAGACATGAAGTTTGACAACGCGAAGTTCGAAAATCTGACTGGTCGCGACCCGTATGTGTTTTACAATCACAAAGGTGAGCGTAAGTTTGTCGCGCGGTTCATGCGCGGTGGCAAGGCTGACTTTCTTCGTTTTCTGGTGAAGAACTTCACGGTTGAAGAATACTTTGACGCGATGGAAGCGGGTAACGCTCCTTTGACGATTCTCGAAACGAAGGGCTACGTAACTCCGATCGTCAAAAAGATGTTGAAGCAACACGGACTTCCTCAGACCCAAGAGGGTTTCAACATTTTGCTTGATCGGCAGATTGCGCGGAGGGCATGAAACTTTTCTCTTGACAAAAAACTTCCATGATGTTAATGTGTCTATAGTGAGTTGTGAAAAGGCGAAAGGGAATTATCATGACAAAATCCGTCGAAGAAGCCACTAAGATTGCTGCTCGTTGTAAGGAACTAGGTTGGACTTTTGCCGTTCGTGGCTCTATTCTCACCATTTACAAGACCATTCGACGTGACAACAAAGACGATCTTGTTCGTGCGGACATGGAATACTATAGCATTCTTAGCCTGCTAAAACGTTCTCGTCCTGGTAGTGATTGGGGAACCGATTGTGGTGGCGTAGGTGCGCTGTCTGCACTCTCTTCGGGTCTTTTCACCATGAATCGTAGCGGTGGAAATAAAAATACTTTGAAGGCTCTTGCAAAAATCGCTTGACAAAAAACTTCCATGATGTTATATTACATATAGACAGTGAGAGAGACAGAGACATGATGAAGTTTGCCAAATACGACACCAAAGCCATCGATATCAAGACCGCTTGGATGGCTACCAATGCCGAAAGTGAAGTTGATATCATTGAAAACATTAATGATGAATACGAACTTTGGATTGGCAAAAATTTCGTAGAGATGTACGAAACCTTCGATATCGCCAAGCGGAATGCTGAGGCGAAGGTTTCTTTCTATGGCATGATTGGAGGTTGATATGGCGTTTGCTCCTTATACCAACGACCGTCGCACGATTGGAATTGACTCCAAAGTTCTGGGTCAGTTCCGAGAAAAGGAGTTTGATCATTCGTTTGAGTTTGCTGAGAATGATGGTTGGTTTGCTGATGAATATCCTCACAAGATTTTCGTTGGTAACGGCGAAACTCGTATTGGTCTTGTTAAGAAGACTGTAGCGTATGTGGTCGTAGATGAAGGCGACGATGGATCGCCGGTCGTTGAAAAGTGGTCTATCAAAAATTTTCGGGGATATGAATAATTTTGATTGACAAAAAATAAAATTCCTGGTATTATATAAACATGATGAACGAAGGAGGAGGTTGAAGTTTACTGTCTCTGATGAGTCCGTAGGGACGAAACAGATGGTTGTTCTGACTGCGATGTGCTTCACCCTTAACGAAGCCAGTTAGAACCTAAGTAAGGAACGGGAGTAGTGTTTAACCGTAATCCTTGGCCATTTGTCAGACAGCGAACGACCTTGTGGTGTAGTTGTCAGCAGTGAGATAGGTTCTGAGGTTAGATATATCCGATAGGATTGCCATGGCGGTCCGTGTAGGCATCCAAAGATAAACCACAATTGTTTTTACATAACAAAAAAAGTTGATTCATTCTTTTGTTATGATATAAACATGATGAACGAAGGAGAGAGATGATGTTGAATGTTCTGAAGATGTTGGTCGAGTTTATTGCTTTCTCTTTTTTGATGGCAGTTATTCTAATGTACATGGTAGTGTTCTCTTAATGAGTTTATTCCTGGGTAGCTCAGTGGTAGAGCTGGCGGCTGTTAACCGCCCGGTCGGGGGTTCGAATCCCTCTCCAGGAGCCAATTTGCTGGTGTAGCTCAGTTGGGTAGAGCAGGGGTTTTGTAAACCTCTGGTCGGGAGTTCGAGTCTCTCCACCAGCACCATTTTTGGAGATGATATGAGTATGCATCTTGTAGGTCCGTGGATGACAACAACATCCACTCGTAAACGTAAATCTAAAAAGTCTAAGCGTCAATTACAAGCTGATATCGAACATGATAAGTGGCTTCGTAAGATGGGCGCTCATCCTTCTCAACGGAGTGTAGCACAGCCTGGTAGTGTATCTGGTTTGGGACCAGAGGGTCGTAGGTTCGAATCCTACCACTCCGACCAAATTCCTCTCAGTAACAAAATTGTACCGATTCAAACGAATAAATCAGTTGACAGAGAGACAAAACTGATGTATAGCTCTCAATATGTTGTCGGTCAAGCGTATAATAAAGGTGGTCTACAGGTACTATCTAAAGAAGACGCTAATGATCCGACCACTGGAAAGAGGCGAGGATGAATATTTGCTGGTGTAGCTCAGTGGTACTAGAGCATCGTTCTTATAAAGCGAGGGTCGGGAGTTCGAGTCTCTCCACCAGCACCATTTTTGGAGATGATATGAGTATGCATCTTGTAGGTCCGTAGATGACAACAACTTATAAGAAAGACAAAGACTATACAGCACCGGAGTGGTAATATGGATGACGATAAAGAAAAAGCACTGCAAGAACTAAGTGATTTGTCGCAAAAAATGGAAAAACATCGTAAAGAAGATGAAGCACGTAACGATGCATGGTGGAACGGACTTACTGAAGAAGAACGTGAAGATGCTTTCTGTGCTGTAGTTAAACGTATTTGCAAAGCAGAGTTGATAGATCGCGGAACCTATCGTTATGCACTATACACTGTATTTGGTTTTGATTCAGGTATGTATATGCGTGGCATGGACTGCGGTTATATGGCACTACACAATGCTATCTTTGACGGCGAAGAATTTGAAAAAATGAAAGCAGTTACTAGATTTGAAGTCGTTGACGAAACTGGACGAGCTTATGTAAAGTATCTTGTAAAGTATCTTGACAAGGACGAAGGCATCAAGTATAGTTTACAAGATGATGATAAAACTCTAAAAGTGTTTATTAACAAGAAGACTTGGAAAGAAGACTTATGAAAGTTAAAATAAGACCTTATCCAAACAGACTCCAATCTCGTGTTTATGAGAACTATATGATCAAGAAGTATGGTTATGTGAATTGGCCTAATGAGCATTCACGATTTGAAAACACACTTGAATGGTTGGAAGATTGTATGCAAGGTGTTTATAATGTGTTTAACTGGATTTGGTTTGATCGTAGACAGCAAAGGGTAAAAGTACACATCGATCCTTGGGACACATGGAGTATGGATCATACTCTAACATACATTGTACTTCCTATGCTCAAGCAACTAAAGGAAACCAAACAAGGTGCTCCCTATGTTGATTTGGAAGATGTACCCAAAGAACTACATGGCAAGAAACTTACCAAGAAGCAGAAAGAACAAGCCCTTCCAGGCGTAGTAGATGACAAGCATTTCGAACGTTGGGACTGGGTGCTAGACGAAATGATCTTTGCGTTTGAACAAAAGAATCGTGATAACTGGGAAGAAGATTATTACGGTCCATATATTGAAGGCGAAGGCGGAGGAATCTTAGGTGGACATTTTGAATGGACAGACGACGAAGGTAGAAAGAAACACCAAGAAAGAATGAGCAACGGTTTTAGACTGTTTGGCAAGTATTATGAGAATTTGTGGAATTGAAATGATGATTAAACACGAACCACTATTTGATACTGACAAGATTTGCGAACACTATACTAAGAAAGATGGTGTTCCTGTTACCTATGTGTGCACCAGTGCGTTAAGAGGCGAAGCACAAGCAATGGATATCTTCTACAGGGATACTCCACACCCTGAGTTTGGTAACCATTACTTTGGATTATATTACAATATGGTTGATACACGAGTAACACAAAAGCCACAAATTATGATTACCAATGCAGATCGAATTGAATCTGTAGAGTTTGGGCTTGTTGAAGATGATGATGGCAATCTACAGTACAGCGCACATCGCCATGATTATAAACGGTTTGAGAACGGCAATATGATCGACGGAGGTCGTGCTTATATTAAGTCAAGTATGTGTGAAGTTAAACACTACGTTGTTCGTAACGGTGAAATGGTGGAGAAGAAAGATGCTGAAATCTCGGATGAGAATCTCGATCTTTCGGATATTCCGGAGAAGGACGAGCAATTCTTCATGCGAGCGAAGAAGACAAGACTGGTTAGGAAGAGAAAAACTAAATGATAAAGAAATATAGGATCATCACATTGAGGGCAACATGGCCGTATTAGAATTATCAAGTTTTGAAATGATACAAAAAGAGCGTGGCGCAAAAGGTCGGCAGGCTGTGCTAGACTTTGGCGATTACCATCTCAGCATCATCAACGACGGATTTGGTTCTGAGCAAGGACTTTACGAGATTGGACTGTTCAAAGCAGCAGACGGTGTAGCATTTGACATGGTAGAGTTGCCTGGCATTACAGAAGAAGGCGATACTGTAAAAGGACGCTTGACAGAAGCAGATGTTGGTGCTATAATAAAGAAAATGTACTTAATCACAGGCAAATCACCGAGACAAGTATGATTACAGTTAACGGCGGTTCACTGACCATAAGATTAACTGGGTTAGAGAAAAACTAAATGATAAAGAAATATAGGATCATCACATTTCTTCAACAAGAAAAGAAAGAGGCGAAAGAAAATGACTGAAGATTATTATGAAGAAGTACTACTCCTTCGCAAGAAGGTTGAGAAGTATGAGACTATGTTCAAACATGCAATGGCTGAAAATACTGGTGTGTTCTTTATCTGTGGTGTAGCAGGTGAGAAGGATAGCATGGGTTTACCTGAGGAGATTATGGTTTGTCCAACATACGGACTAGACGGTTTTGCATCTTATAAAAAGGACAGAGACTACTCTGCTCCAGGCTGGTGAGGCGAGGATGAAGATTAAACTTCCAGAGTATGGTTATTTTGCGCCAGTAATCTTTCATTGGCATTCATATGAATCAGAGTGGCATTTTTCAATATTTCTAGTTGAGTGGGAAGAACACGAAAGATCATTGTTCAGTATTGGTAAAAAGTACGATATGTGGTTTATCGATTTGTTTTGGAAAAGATTACTACCAAGAGATGATGAGTGAGGCGAGGATGAGATATTTTTCTTATGATGAACTGGTAGAACCGGGAGAAGGAACGTCTATTGTAACAGTATCAGAGGATGATATCAGAAAAGAATACTATCCTTGGTGGTATGAGAAGATGTGTAAAAAGTATGGTAAAGAAGAAGTGGACAAAAACTGGTCGTTTGAAGATTGTCTAGAGGACTGGATTACAACCAATTATGCGTGGGTAGTAGATGAGTGTGGCGAAAATGACTGATTATAATCCTGACAACTGGGTTGTTATTAAAATAAATGGTGATGACCCGCATTATCGTGTGCTCGCAGGGTGGAGTGGTGGATACCTCACTGGCGATAGCTGGCGCATGAATAGTGGCATTACTCGTGTCGAGGATGCTGGTGACCGTTTTAATTTCTATGGATCAAGCGGTAGTTGTTATAGTTGCCACAAGGAGAATTATACTCTACGTGTGAATAATGCTCATATCTGGAATCAGTTTAAAGAACTGCACGGCGACAAGATTGAGATAATGCCAGAAGAAACAGACTGGTTAAACATGGATTGGATTCATGATAAAGAAATATAGAATCACTACTACCCTTCGTCCCGGTATCAAAGATATGCAAGGCGATGCAGTAGCAAATGCTTTACGATCTATGGGTTACGATATCGTTGAAAATGTTAGAATCGGTAAGACTATCCATATTGAATGTGATGAAAATTTAGTTGACGACATTGCTAAGTCTGTATATAATGAAGTAATGGAAAATTATGTGATTGAGGAACTATGAAAAAGGTAATCGTTATCAGTCTTGGTCTTTTGGTTTCAGCTTGTGCTGTAACACCATTGACACCTATTGGTATTGCTTATGATATGGTAACTCTACCATTTGAGATGGGACATGTAGTCGTAAAGAGAGTATTGCCTTGATTAATTGGTATATGGTAACATTAGTTTTGTTATCATTTTTACCCTTTGCATACGCAATTTTGAAATTGTGTTGGTATTGTTAATTGGTCTCGTAGCTCAATTGGATAGAGCACCCGCCTTCTAAGCGGACGGTTGCAGGTTCGAGTCCTGCCGAGATCGCCAAATAATGCGCCCGTGGTGGAATTGGTAGACACAAACAACTTTAGAAAAAAGTTTAAGCGGGCGTGGAGAAATTGGTAAACTCGATTGACTTAAAATCAATTGCCTAGCGCTTGCCGGTTCGAGTCCGGCCGCCCGCACCAAATATAAATAACACCGTGCTGCTGAGGCTCATTTATGTGAGGTACGGCAGGGATGGCGGATGAAGTACCAAAGAGTGGAAAAATCGCGGCCATCACTTTTTTTATATAGAAAGAATGTTCTATGGGTTGGAATCCATTTAAGAAAAGCAGTTGGACTAAACTAGGAGACGATATTGTAGATACTGCAAATGATGTGGCAGATACCGTAACAGACACCGCAACAGCAAAGGCAGTAGCACATACAACACAAACTTGTACATCGCAGGCATCTGAATATGCAAAACAGGGCTTCGATGTTGCATCTACAGAATGGAAGATCTACAGAGAAGAATGGTACTAAGAAGGCTTGTATTGATAGTGTAAGTCATGGTGTAGAATACGTAGAATGGGCAGTTAACATAGACTGTTGACATTAATTCATTTCTGTTGTATTATATAAAAATGATGAAACAGGGAGTGAATGTGATGTTTGAACTTGTTGAGTTGTACGAAGATGCGTTTCGGTTTCCTGAGATTCGTAAGGAATACGAAGAATATCTGGATCGACTGGCAGACGAGTATGATTATGTCAAGAGTCTAGATATGGATAATATAAATATTAAATCTACTGTTTGAGAGGAGATAGAATAGACGGTTAGGACACGGGGGCAGTACCCGTCACCTCCACCATAAGCATATCACCGTCTCTAGTAATGAGACCTTGCTAGATACGAAAGAGTTTGTTGTGGTATGCTTATGCGGGGGGTGAAATAGGGTCGACTAACGTAGTAAAGATCAAATCGAGGTAGACGCCATGGTACCAGCGTATCGGACCAAAACTATAAATGCTAACTTTAATGTTGCAAATGACAACCACTTCGAGGATATCCGCCTAGCGGCTTAATCGACTTGTAGTCACGGGGTATGGGTTCCACCCTGTCATATAACGGGCCCAATCACTTTTAACAATTAAAGGATATAACATTGTTTAAATTCTCCGAAAAGGGAATCGCAAAGTTTATCATTTTTTGTTTTGTCTACTTAATTCTTATTTTTGTATCTATGGCAACATTGCCGGATAATGCAGACAGTCACGAAGTAGATAAAGATAGTCTGAACTGTTTAGCTAAAAACATATACTTTGAAGCTAGAGGAGAAGAAATTATTGGTCAATATGCTATTGGTCTCGTAACTCTAAATCGTGTAAAAGACAAAGATTTCCCTAATAACATCTGCGACGTTGTATATCAGGCAGTAAAGATAAACAACAAAATAGTAAAATATAAGTGTCAATTTTCTTGGTATTGTGACAATAAATCAGATACACCAAAAGATTTACAAAGTTGGTATAAAGCTATTAGTATAGCAGATACATTACTACACTTTAACGTAGAAGACTTCACAAGAGGTTCTAGATTTTATCATGCGGATTATGTCGTACCCGAATGGAGCAAAAATAAAAAGGTATTAATTAGAATAGGAAAGCATATTTTTTATGAATAATTTTTATAATAGTCTCGCTAACGATAAGAAACTATCGATTATTGCTGGACCGTGCGTTTTTGAAAATCAAGAGTTGGCAGTGGAAATCGCAGAGACTCTAAAAGAGATTTGTGACGATTTATCTGTCAACTTTTGTTTTAAAATGAGTTTTGATAAAGCAAATAGAACATCATCCTCTTCATACAGAGGAGACTTTGATGGTGCGTATTATGCATTTGATTCAATAAGAAATAGAGGTATACCTACATTAACAGATGTACATGAATCTTGGCAATGTTCCGTAACTAATGCAGACATTCTTCAAATACCAGCATTTCTCTGTAGGCAAACTGATCTTCTAAAATCAGCTGCCGAAACTGGTAAACCTGTGAATGTAAAAAAAGGACAATTTTTATCTCCATGGGAAACAAAAAATATAGTTGACAAGATAAAATCCTTTGGTTATAATGAAGTAATGTTAACTGAACGAGGTACAACATTTGGATATAACAATCTCGTTGTTGATATGCGTTCATTAGAAGTGATGAAAGAATATGCACCTGTCATTATGGATTGCACACATGCCGTACAATATCCAGGAGGTCAGGGAGGTTCAAGTGGGGGTGATAGACGTTTTGCTTCTGTTATTGCTTATGCGGCTACCGCTGTATCAATAGCAGGACTCTTTATGGAAGTCCATCCAGATCCTGATAATGCACCGAGTGATGGTCCTAATATGATTAAATTAAAAGATTTTCCAAAAATAATAGAACAAATTTTAGAAATTGATGGAGTGGTTAAAAAATGATTTATGGTAAAGTTTGGGGTCAGACAGAACCTCTTTTAGTGACTCCCATGATTGAAGTCCACAGAATCATTACAAAGTCTGGTTATAAATGTTCAGAACATTTACATAAGCACAAGTGGAACGGATTCTATTGTATTAGCGGTAAAATGAATATTTTTGTACGTAAGAATGATTATGATCATACAGATAAGACAGAACTAGGACCAGGAAATTTCACTACAGTGAAGCCGGGTGAATATCATTGGTTTGAATGTGTAGAAGACGCTGAGGTACTAGAAATCTATTACGCTGAATCAATCTCAGAAGATATTGTAAGAAAGAATACTGGAGGAATTATTTCGAAATGATTGATAAGAATAAGTTCAATCAAGAAATTGAAGATTTTGTGTATGAAACTGGTGAATCTTATATTGACGCAATTATCAATTTTTGTGAAAAGAATAATGTAGAGATTGAATCTGTTGCTAAAATGATTAATAGAGTTATCAAGGCGAAGATTGAATCAGAGGCTAGTGATTTAAATTTACTAACAGAGAAATTATGCAGATTGCCCATGTGATGTCGTTTCCTGGTTTCAATGCGTATAAAACTTATCTTGCGCTGAGAAGTCATTTTACGACTGATTATGATTACTTTAAATATAATGGTAAACTGAGAGTAAAGGAGGAATCTTTTTTAAGACGTAAAGACAAGTTTTTCTTCGAGAAGATAGAAAGGAGGCATAAGAAGGAACTTGTTCCATTCTTCGTTTCAAATCTAATCAAGGAGGATAATAATTGGAGTGGAGGTCTTGTTTCTGACAAGGCTGAACAAGTCTTTAACGAATGGAAGAGAAAGTTCCAGTCACTTAAATATTCATTCCGTGAAGATATGAGTAAACTTCGTGATTATATGGATCGGAATGATCTTCAGTTTGATGAGGTGTTTCAGTGTGATGATGGGCAACATCCAATAATTCTGAAACTCCTCATCTCTGAAGATATATCAATCGAGTCTTTTATTATACTAGACAAAGTGCTAGGATTCGTGAAAAAGATCAATAAATACGTTGACGATTTCATTTGGATCGAGTATAATAAGAAGATAGTAAAGTATTCGTCATTTATTGAAATTGATCCAAAGGAGTATCGTCATGTCGTAAAATCTATATTTGTTTAAGTCGTATAAAGTCGTATTAAGTAGTTTTAAGGAGAATCAAAAATGGCAGCAACATCTTTTGCCGCACTCAAGAAGTCAAGTAAGTCATCACTTCGTGACCTAGTAACAGCAGCCGAAAAGATTACGGCACGAGACGAACTCAACACAAACGAAAATATCTGGAAGCCTGAAGTAGACAAGGCAGGAAACGGATACTCAGTCATTCGATTCCTACCAGCAGCCCCTGGTGAAGAACTTCCATGGGTCAAGGTATACAATCATGGATTCCAGGGTCCTGGTGGTTGGTGGATTGACGAATGTCGAACCACAATTGGCGAAAAGTGTCCAGTTTGCGAACACAACTCTATGCTTTGGAACTCAGGTGTAGAGTCCAACAAGGATATTGTTCGTAAGCAGAAGCGTCGATTAAACTATTATTCCAATGTTCTAGTCGTATCAGATAAGGCAAATCCTCAGAATGAGGGTCAAGTGTTTCTTTATCGGTATGGCGCAAAGATCTTCGAAAAGATGCAGAATGCAATGCAACCTCAATTTGAAGATGAAGATCCAATGAATCCTTTCGATTTCTGGGAGGGTGCTAACTTCAAGTTGAAGATTCGTCGATATGAAGGTTATCAGAACTATGACCTATCAGAGTTTGATAAGAGTTCTGCTGTATCTGACGATGATGCAAGGATTGAAGAGATTTGGAACTCTCAACATCCACTATCTAAGTTTCTTGATGTATCTAATTTCAAGTCATATGAAGAACAAAAGACTCGACTCAATCGTGTTCTTGGTCTTGATGGTGGTCCTGAACTAAGTGAAGTTGCTGCAGCACCTCAACCTCGTGTTGCGGCAGCTAAGGAAGAAGATAGTGTTCCTTGGAGTAATGATGATGAAGAAGATGACGATAGTCTATCATTCTTCAAGAAATTGGCAGAGGAGGATTGATAAAATATCAGAGGGGACTTCGGTCCCCTCTTTTTTGTCTGTATAAAATATAATAAAAGATTAATAAAAGGATAACACGTCTGTAACAAAATTTTGTTAAATATGAATATTACATACGATTACAAGTTCGAAAGGAGATCAAAATTTTGATTAAAACATTAACACTCGCTGCCTTAACATCGGTACTTATTGTAACATCTGCATCTGCAAGGGACCAGATTCGTATCGTTGGTTCTTCAACAGTATTTCCATTTTCCACCAAAGTTGCTGAAGAGTTTGGTAGGACTAGCGGATTTAAAACGCCTGTTGTAGAATCAACTGGTTCAGGTGGTGGATTCAAATTGTTCTGCGCTGGAGTCGGAGAAAAACACCCAGACATCACAAATTCTTCACGCAAAATTAAGAAATCAGAAGTAGAGCTTTGTGCAAAGAATGGTGTAACACCAATCGAATACGAGATTGGTTTTGATGGTATTGTAATTGCTAACGATAAATCAGCAACTCAATATAATTTTCAATTGAAACATATTTTTTTAGCTCTTGCCGCTAAGGTTCCAGTAGATGGTAAGTTAGTACCAAATCCATATGTGTATTGGTCTGATGTAGATCCATCTCTTCCTAATGTAAAGATAAAGGTATTTGGTCCTCCTCCAACATCTGGTACACGTGACGCTTTTCTAGAGCTCGCTATGGAAGGTGGAGCTAAACAAATTTCAGAACTAAAAGATCTTAGTAAAAAGGACAAGAAGAAGTTTAAGAATATTGCTCACCACATCCGTGAAGATGGTGCGTATGTTGATGCAGGCGAGAACGATAATCTAATTGTTCAGAAGCTCCAATCAGATCCAAATTCTCACGGCATTTTTGGATACTCATTCTTGGACCAAAACTCTAATGTTATCCAGGGTTCAATTGTTGAAGGTTTCGAACCTACATTTGAAAACATTGCAAACGGTAAGTATAAAATCTCTCGGTCACTTCAATACTATGTGAAGAAAGAACATATCGCAAAAATTCCTGGTATTCAGGAATTTGTCAATCTATTTAAACGTATGCAAATGGCAGATGGTCCACTTGAGGATAAAGGATTAATCTCTTTAAAATAAACTATAAAATATCAGAGGGGACTTCGGTCCCCTCTTTTTTTTATGTATAAGCCGCAGAAAACCGAGACGCATAGGAGCTTGTTGGCGATTGTGTATATTGAGAAATACCACCAGAAATAGTAGTTTGACGATTACTAGTATTGATAAAAGTCTGTGATTGATCTACACTAGTTGGTGAAGAGGAACTAGGTGACGCTATAACTATAGGAGCTTGTGATTTCATTGCGTTATTCATTGAAACCATCTCCGCTTCTAAACCATTCATTCTAAGAGATCCAGTTTTATATGTTGGTGCCATTGTTTGGCCTTCGCCTTTGAACGATAGATAGTTTCCTAGATCACCCATGGGAGCCGGCTCCCATATGGGAACCATGGGAGGATCACCCATGGGAGCCGGCTCCGGAGCCATGGGAGGATCACCCATGGGTGATGCATCGTTTCCTCTAGTTAGTTCTTCTCTTCGTTTTAATAATTCTTCAATTTCCTGTTCTCTATATTCTATTCCGCGGCCGCGGACGCCATCATCATATAGGTTTATAGTTTTTAGACCTTTAGCCTCACGTTCTTTATTACGAGCTTCGTGTTTCTTTTTCGCTTCCTCAACCCAGTTTTGTTTTTCTAAAATTTGATTATCTATTTCTTCAAGTTCTTTTGCTAGTGCTGCTTTTGCTTTTGCTGGTGCTGCTTTTACTTCTTCAAGGTCCTGTTTTGCTTTAACAGCCTGTTGTGTTGATATAAATATACTTCTTGCATCGGCTTGGTTTATAGGTTTTAGACCTTTAGCCACACGTTCTTTATTAAGAGCTTCAAGTTTAACTGGATCGGCGCGACCTCGAACATCGCCCGTTTTCATTACGGAAGCAATTTCTTCTTCAGTAATATCATATTTTTCTAAAGTTTGATTTTTTGATGCTTCTGTTTTTTCAACTTTTTCTGTTGCTGCTTGTTCTTTCATTCCCTGTGTATCTGAATATTTATCTATAAACTCTTTTACACCATCTGGGAG
>Ga0208795_1000097_pt1 | contig 40200 bp, 65 predicted proteins | sample CB_VirMetaG_6_FD_184541 | JGI IMG/M metagenome (GOLD analysis project Ga0208795, IMG submission 184541) | Freshwater to marine saline gradient viral communities from Chesapeake Bay - CB_1508_2 Viral MetaG (SPAdes) (version 4) | ecosystem: Environmental > Aquatic > Marine > Coastal | place: USA... | reverse complement strand
TCAATAGCTATCAGTTCTCCGCCGCTGCCCCCGCACTGACAACGTGGGACATTGGGATCACAACGACTGATGGTAACTGGTCACTTAGGACAGAATCCACCTGTAATTACGACGTGGACTGGGGCGACGGCCAGACGGATACAAACGTCTCAGCAACAGGCACATTTGTGAAATCACACACCTACGCATCAAGCGGAAGCTACACGGTTAAAGTCAAGCTAAACAGCGGTGTTTTCAGGCCGCGCTTTGATTACGGGACAGGCAGTTCAAACGCAGAAGTCGTATCTCTTGGCGCCACGCCGCCGGGGTGGTCCTTTGGTACAAACCTTAGCCAGGCATTTTATGCTTTATTTTCGCTGTCTTCGGTGTCGGCGAACATGGATACCTCAGCAGTTACGAATTATTTTAGTACTTGGCTTTATTGCACAAACCTTGCCAGCTTTCCTTTGCTAGATACATCTGGAGGCACTTCATTTATTGGCACTTGGCAAAATTGCACAAGTCTTACCAGTTTTCCGCTGATTACTACGTCTAGTGGAACTGATTTTACGGGCGCTTGGCAAAATTGCACAGGGCTTACCAGCTTTCCCTTGATTGATGTATCTAGTGGCACGAATTTTACTACTACCTGGCGCAACTGCACAAGTCTCACCGGTTTCCCGTTGCTTGATACATCCAGTGGAACCACCTTTGCAAGCGCTTGGCGCGACTGCTCAGGTCTTACCAGTTTCCCGTTGCTTGATGTATCTAGCGGAACCAGTTTTGCTGGTACTTGGCAAGGCTGCTCAGGGCTTACGAGCTTTCCCGCGCTTAATATGTCAAGCGCAACTGCCGTAAACGCAGCTTGGTTTAGCTGTACAGGACTAACAAGCTTTCCACTTTTGGGGGCAAACAGCGCTACTACCTTTTCTTTTGCTTGGTATGGCTGTACAAGCCTAGTGAGCTTCCCTGCTAGTTTCTTTGATAACTGGACCGCAACACCGGGTGCTAGCTGTTTTTATTTTGCTTGGTCTGGCTGTACTTCGCTGTCTGCTACGAGCGTAGAGAATATCCTCAACAGCATCGCCACATCCGGCAGATCTGCGCCCAGCAGCGGCAACAAAGAGATTACCATCGACTACAACGCCAGTAGCGGCACGCCAAGCATCAGCTCAGCAGTAAGCACTCTCAAGTCTCGCGGCTGGATCATCGTCCTCAACGGCGTGACGCAGTAGATCAAGTAACGGGCGCTAAGCTGTACCCGTAGCCATTGCTGCCATGATCGAAGTCATATTGGGCTTTCTACCGGGAAAACCTTCGTATGGTCTCAGAACAACCTGGTTCCCCCTGGAATGTCTAGTGGCCTCCACAACCCTCTTCAGTAAGTTGACAAATCAAGCATAAAAACACACTACGCCGGAGACGCGTTAAAATAAAAATAGATGTGGACTTTTAGTGGCAACCCAAGTACAATTTAGGCGCGGTACAACAGGAGAAACTGCTGTATTTATTGGTGCAGTTGGTGAAGTTACTGTTGATACTGATATTAATACCGTTGTCGTTCACGACGGATCTACAGCAGGTGGCTTCTCCTTAGCTCGTAATGACGGCACCAACCTTGAGTTATCACCAGGTAGCCTCAGCAGTTGTGCTCTCCGCTTTGCCAGTGATGCCAATACAGGTATCATCCGGACAGGTCCAGATACCATGTCCCTTGTAACTGGTGGGGTTGCGCGAGTTACAATAGATTCATCGGGTACATCAACTGTTACTGGTAACCTTATTGTGACCGGCAGTATTACTGCTCAAAGCGGTCTCATTCAAGGCGACGTAATTCCTCTGATTCTGGCTTTAAGTTGATATGGCAAACACTTTCAAGCACGCCACCAAATCAGATGTTGTTACGGATGCTGTTAGTAACGCTACGACTAATATCTTTACGGCAGCTGGCGGCAGCACAAACATTGTATTAAGTGTTTATGCTGCCAACAAAACAGCTTCTAGCGTTACTGTTGATCTCTATTTAGTAACGACAACAGGAGATGATGTTTATCTTCTCCGTAATGCACCAGTGCCTGCTGGCTCCTCTTTAGAGTTGACAGGTGGAACAAAAATTATCATTGAAGCATTTGATATTTTAAGGGCACGCTGCAATACTGCTACAGCAGTTGATCTTTGTGTAAGCTATCTTGAGCAAACGTAAAGATGGGACTTACACAGAATTTAGATATTGTTGAGCTGCGTGCTGAGATCGCAGAATTAAAGAGGCGTGTTTCTCACTTTGAAGAACTACTTGCTTCTCAATCAGATTTAATTCTTGAACTACCCGACGATAGCTGGGATGTAGTACGCAAAAAACGTGACTTCTTGTTGATGTCTACTGATTGGACAGCTGTTAATGGCTGTACCGTAGACACCTTGGAGTGGACTAAGTACCGTCAAATTCTACGGGATTTACCGCAAACTTTTGCTAATGTAGAACCAAACCAAGTTGTTTGGCCCCAGCAACCATCTAAATTAGCTAAGAGGTAAAGACAGTGCCTTATATTGGTAACGATCTTCAGGTTGCTTTTCCAAGCTATACGCTGATTGATGATATCAGCGGTAGCTTTGATGGTGTTCAAGATACCTTTGCGCTTACTGTATTGGGTTCAGCTCCAGTACCGTTTCCGGTTAATGCGCAACAGTGTTTAATCTCAGTTAACGGTGTTGTACAGGAACCAGATCCAAGCGGTACAAACGGATTTCTTTTAAGTGGAACTGACATTGTTTTTGCTTCTCCTCCCACCGGAGGTTGGAGTTTCTTTGGCGTTATTCTTGCTGGTGCTGATTACGTAACAGCAGGCAGCCTTTACCCTGACAATACTGCTGCGGCCCCTAGTATCACGTTCATTAACGACACTGATACTGGATTTTACCGTAACGCTACCAATGAAATCGGTTTAGCAAGTGCTGGTGCTGCTGTGGGAGCCATTACGACCAGTGGCCTGCGCATCCATAGCACCATTGGTATTGGCGCTAGTTCTGAGTACAAGTTATGGCGGACTGGTGGCACTAACTACATTGATCTCAGCTCTGGTGATTTAATTTTCCGTGATGGCACCACAACACGTTTTACTTTCTCACGTACTACAGGCAACTTAACAGTTACAGGAAACGTAAATGTTGGCGGTAGTGTTACCGACAGTAAAGGAGAAGTTCGTACAATCCCTCAGAACGCCAAAACAAGTTCTTATATTCTGGTTGCAGCTGATTCTGGCAAGCACATCAGCATTACAACAGGCGGTATTACTGTTCCTTCAGGTATTTTTTCCGCTGGTGATGCAATCAGCATTTATAATAATTCAGGCTCCAGCCAGACAATCACCCAAGGTAGTGGTACAACGTTGCGACTGAGTGGTACTGCTACAACAGGAAATCGCACCCTTCTTCAGTATGGTTTATGTACAGTATTGTGCGTAGCCAGTAATGTTTTTGTTGTATCTGGTAGCGGTTTAACCTGATGACAATCCAACAATTAACGTTTGGTGGCCGCAGCTACGACGTTGAATTTGTTGTCCTTGCCGGTGGTGGCGGTGGTGGCTGTGCAGATATTGGTGACCACGGCGCTGGTGGTGGCGGTGCTGGTGGCTGTACTGACTTAGCTTCTTATACCGTTACCGCAGGTACTTCCTACACCGTAACCATTGGTGCTGGCGGCGCAGGTTCGACTAATAGTTCAATACGTGGCACTGCTGGAGCTAATTCAAGCGTATTTGGTACAACTGCAATTGGAGGTGGCGGCGGAGGAAGCCGTATTTCCCTAGGTGAAGGCGGCAGTGGAGGTTCAGGTGGTGGCGGTGCGCGTAACCCCCCTGTAAACCTTCCAGGTGGTAGCGGTACACCAGGACAAGGTAATGACGGTAGCGGCCCGACTTCAGGTTGTTTTGCTGGTAGTGGCGGTGGTAAAGGATCTGTTGGTACAACTAGTACTGGTGGTTCAGGATTAGATCTCAATAGCACATTTGGTTTAGGCGGTACGTACTTTGTTGCAGGTGGTGGTGGCGCTGGTGGATGTGACAGTTTTAGTGCACCAGGCGGATCAGGTGTAGGCGGAAACGGTGCTCTAGGATTGCCTCCTACTACTGCACAAGATGGCTCTGTTAATCGTGGTTCAGGCGGCGGCGGCGGTGCCTATAGGCTTAGCGGTGGCTCCACATCAACGCTAAATGGCGGCGATGGTTCAGGTGGACAGGTGTTTATTAGGTATCGCGTTGCATCAGGATTAGTTGCAAGTGGTGGCACTAAAACTGTTTATACTGTTGGGGGTGTGGATTATTGGGTCCATACTTTTACTTCGACTTCAACATTTGTTGTAAGCTGATGGCACACTTTGCAGAGCTAGATGAGAATAACGTTGTTCAACGTGTTCTTGTAGTTGCCAATGAGATCTTGCTCCAGGATGGAGTAGAGCGAGAAGATAAAGGAATTCAATATCTCAAAAGCTTGTTTGGTGTTGAAACTAATTGGAAACAAACAAGTTATAACAACAATTTCCGAAAACATTTTGCTGGTGTTGGATTTACTTATGATCTCGCCAGAGATGCTTTCATTCCTCCAAATTATTTCAGTAGCTGGATTCTTGATCCAGTTACATTGACTTGGAATTCACCTATTTCTTATCCTCAAGATGGGCATGAGTACGCATGGGATGAGGACACGGTTTCGTGGATTAGAGTAGACGAATGTGATACATGTAATGTGTAGTGACTAACTGGCTTTGGCGATCAATTGTTGGTTGCGCTTCAGCTATTGTTTTAGTTTCTGTCATTCAGTGGGGAGCTTGTAGGTTTTATGTGCTCCCTGCGGTATGGCCTTGGTATGCAAAATACGTTGGCACCCCAGAGAGTGAAAAAATCGACCCAGCTCCTATGGGCTGTACTGATGTAGATACCCGAACTATTACGGTAATGATGGGAGTATTGACAACACTGATTAGTTTATCTCGTAACGCTGAATAGAGAAGAAGGTAAACTAGAAGCAGTAGTAGCACTGCTGTGAAAATTTCTAAAGCTGGTTTAGATCTCATTAAAACCTTTGAAGGGTTAGAACTCACTGCCTATAAGTGTCCTGCAGGAGTCTGGACCATTGGCTGGGGACATACTGGTGATGATGTGACGCCAGATAAAACCATCACTGAAGAGAAAGCAGAGCAGCTACTTCTTGGTGATTTGAAAAGATTTGAAGATGCAGTCAACATTCATATCACTGTTCCTCTAAATCAACCTCAGTTTGATGCTCTTGTATCCTTTACTCATAACTGTGGGATAGGTGCACTTAAAGAATCGACCTTAAGGAAGCGTCTTAATAAAGGAGAAGATCCTAATAAAGTGGCTCAAGAAGAGTTACCTAAGTGGGTTAAGGCCGGTGATAAAACACTACCTGGTTTAGTTGCACGTCGTAAGAAAGAAGTCGAATTGTTTATCTCTGGTAAAGAAATTAAACCCAAGCAAAAGATTACTATTACCTCAAGTCGTTCAACCGCCCTAAAGAAAGAACCGGTTGACAGTACAAAACTAGAGCGTGATCAAAAAGTAATCATTAAAGGCAACCGAACCTATCGTGATGTTGAAGTTCTACAAAAGAAAAATGGTCACACGCAGATTAACCTCCCCTGGGGTGCAGGTGTTTGGTGGGTCTTTGATCAGCATTGGTCTGGTCTTGGTGGTCCACATCCTCAACCCGTAAAGACTCCAGCAGTCTTTTACGATGGTGTTATGCTAGATGTTCCGTACCAGTCGCAACGGGATAACTATCGAGACGCAAGCCGCACCTGCTTCTCCTCCAGCTGTGCGATGGCTGCAATGTACATGAGGCCAGGGTGCATTAAAAATGACAATGAATACATCCAAAAAGTCTTTGCTATTGGAGATACCACTAACCCCAACGTACATGTTAAGGTCTTGAATAGCCTGGGTATTAAAGCTAAATTTAGGCAGGATGGAACACTTCTTTTTCTTAAGAAGAGGCTTGATGCCAACATTCCTGTTCCAATTGGTATCCTCCATAAGGGACCAGGTGGTAATCCCAGTGGTTTTGGGCATTGGATCTGCGCTATCGGCTATCACACTGACCCAGCTAAATACACAGTTCACGATCCCTGGGGCAAACTGGATAACTACACCGGCACCTACGAAAGTACGAACGGTAATGCAGTTGTCTACACCGAATATTTTATGGAAAAACGCTGGACCGTTGAAGGCTCTGGCAGTGGCTGGTGGTTAGATTTGCAGTAGGTATAGTGTCCGTAAATACCCCCTTGTTATGGAAGACATCCTCACTGATCTTGAAAAAGGACTAAGTTCTCAACTCTCCTCCCTTACCGATAGCATCCGTAAAGGAGAAGAACAGCTCATACGTAATAAAGAAGGCTTCTTGAAAGTTCAAGGTGCTCTTGAGATCCTTGCTGTAATTAAGCAACGCCAGGTTGAACTAGAAGATAAGAGCCTTAAAGACGCTCTCAGTACCGCTGGAGTGGACTGATGCTTGGGGAGTTCACGAAAGGACGTTATCGGGCATTGGAGCTGCTTGCAGACCACATCCGTGAGCCATCTCGTGAACTCCGTCTTGATGCCATTGTCTGTGATGTATCAGACGATGACCTCAAGTGGGTACAGGAAAGGGTGCATTACTTCCTTTTGAAACTGCTGGAAGATGCCAACTACGATCCAGCTGACCTGGAAACAGACTTTTTTCTAGAAGAGATTGGTTTAACTGATTAATAGGAGCGGTGGGACTCGAACCCACAAGGTCAAGGACCAGCGGATTTTAAGTCCGCAGCGCATACCAATTCCGCCACGCTCCCGCGCAAGCACAGCTTAACAGGAAGTACAGGTGTGTGCACCCTACGCTGATGTTAGGAATTGTAAATAAAACATGTTTCACAGTGAGAACGATCTCCTGGCGAACCTCATTGTTTTAAGTCCTAAATCAGCAAGGAAGAAGTTTCGGGAATCAATCTTTGAAGCTTGGGAATGGAAGTGTGCTTACTGTGAAAAACAGCTTTGTGATCGCACTGCAACCATAGATCACATTGTTCCTAAGCATAAAGGTGGACACAATACAAGAAATAATTTGGCATGTTGCTGTAACTCTTGCAATAAATCTAAGTCCAGTACTTTACCTTTTGATTGGTTAAAAGAAGGACACCCCTTGTACTCAGAGGAAAGGGTTAGTAGAATTAAGCAGTGGTTAGAACAGAAGCCACAAACAATCTATCTTTCTACCGCTCTTGAATCGGCTATTACAGCATGATGGATGAGAATCCTAATAAAGAATTCTTAGATGATTTTATTGAGCGGAAGCGTCTTCAGCCAGATGAAGTCACGCGCGAAGCGCGTGATGAGCGCTGGCCGTATCCTTTTCCTAAAACAGTTTTAGGCCAGGTCGATCAAACCGTTTCTCCTGAGAAGCTGGGTTACATGTAATGGCAGATCACGCGAAGGCTAAGCGGTTAGCTAAAGAGCACATGAAGTGCAATAAACCGCAGCGCACTCCAGGGCACCCCACCAAGTCACATGTAGTCAAAGCTTGTGAAGGAGGTAAAGAAAAGATTGTACGTTTCGGTCAACAAGGAGTTAAAGGAGCTGGAAAGAATCCAACAACAGAGAAAGATAAAGCGCGTAAAAAGTCATACTATGCTAGACATAACGCCCAAGATCCTAATCCGGATAAGATGTCAGCTCGCTACTGGAGTCACAAAGTTAAGTGGTAAAAATGGCTAAAGTAAAAATGGATCCCAAGTCAGCTTGTTACTGCCATCTGGTGCAGCTGCTGCGTGATACTTCTTATCTGCTGAATCAAACTTATATTGTTCATTGGAATCTGATGGGCAGCAAGTTTTATTCTATCCATAAGCTTACTCAAGAGATCTATGAGGAACTACAGGATGGTTTGGATGTTATTGCAGAACACATCCGCTCTCTTGATATTAGTACTCCACTAAGCGTTGAAGATCTAAACCACTCCATGATTGAAGAAGTTCCAACAAACTGCTTTGATCAAGACGGGATGATTCGTACCCTGGCGGTAAACAATAATACACTTGCAGAATCTTTTAACCTTCTGGCAGAAGAAGCAGAAGCCATGAAAGATCAGTTGACTTTAGACTTAGCTATAGAACGTGGGCGGGCGCACAAAAAGTTTCAGTGGCTGCTCAAATCTAATCTGGGCTAGTTATGTTAACGCTTATCTTGGTTTTTGTTAGCGTCTATTTCGGTATTACTACTCTTAGCAACACTATTCTCCATGGAAACGCCAGACACGAACTCCTTTTTAAATCAGTACGTGAGCGCACGCTTACCTCAAGTCGCTCCCGGTATTTTTGAAGGCGCTGAAGATAAGCCTCATTTCGCTGTTGATCAGCGATACATCCCACCTGGCATCCAAACTGCAATGGCCTAGTAGCCAAAAATTGCAGAGCTGTTAGGATGTAGACACGGATTGGTAAGTTTTTCAATGGATGCCAATGCCTTGGATCTGCCCATGGACAGTGAATTTGCTATCCATGCAGCAGCTCTGGCAATCAAAGACCTTGACCGTGATGAGCTAGAAGAAGCTTTTGTTGATATGCTCCACATGAAAATGATGGATCGACAAATGTTCTTAAGCATTCTCAAGGAACACGGTATTGATGCCGACATCTCATTCCAGTTTCAAACTCAAAACCAAATTAGCTGATAATGGCTACCCGCACTTTCCAAGGAACCCAAGATACTTTCACTGCCAGTGGTGCTGAGATTACCTATCAAGGTGATGCACTGCCTGGTTCTACAGGCGATCTCAGTCAGCGTGCGTTTCTTGTAAACCCTTCTTCTACTGGTAATTTAATTGTTACGTTTGATCGTAGCAATGGTATCAACACTGTTGAGATTTTCCAAGACGACGACTATACTGCAGGTTCTGCTCCTACTGGCTATCAAAAGTTCTTTGATATTGCCAAAGCAGGTCGCGGGAAAGGCGCTGTTGCTGTGACCGTTACAAACGCTAGTAAGAACTATCTGGTTCTGTTAACCACTGATGACGCTTACAGTGAAATCAGTTATAACGGATCAGTGGTTGTTCCCTGAGTCCTGATATGGGGCTCTCTGCCCCTTGTCATTTTTTACTGAGCTGGGATATGAATTGGTACGGCGCTACACACCGTGCAGGATTCATACTGGTTTTGAAGAATACGCATCTTATAAAGTAAATGAGAGAGACGGATTATATGCCATTGGTTATGGAAGCATCCGCTTAAAAGGAAAAGGGATTCTTGCAAACTTAAGAGTAAGTAGAGAAGTTGTTGATCAACAGTTAAGAGAAGATCTAGAATTGTTTGCACAGTATGTAGACGATGTAGTTTACATACCATTAAATGAAAAGAAGAAAGCTGCTGTTCTTAGTTATGCACATAGCATTGGCTTTGTTCAATTCAAAGTATGCAAACTACTTGAATTAATTAATACTGGCGCCAGGCGTTCTGAAATTATACGAGAATGGTCGCCTTTTCTTAGGAAGAATTACCTTAGTAATCCAGGATTAGTCGCCAGGAGAAGAGCAGAACTTGATGTCTTTCTTGATGTTGATAAAGAAGTTTCTCTTTTAGTTGAGCATAAATGTAAGTTAGATCGCTGCCTTCTTAATATTGCTACGACATTTAATGGCTCACCTCAGCAGGTGAAAGCTATTGAATACCTGGAGAAAGAACTACTTAAATACGACCCATCAGGTAAAGTTGTTGATAAATTTTTTACTTTGTGGACGGAGCGTCCGACTTGTATGGGATCGCGGTCTGCTTTCCTTGAAGCTGATCTAAAAGATCTAGAAACTCTAAGATTCGTAAGCAGTCAAATTCCTCTGGAGAAAGAGTTGGAACTCCAGGAGGCTGAGTGGCTTCGTGCTCAGGAAGAGGCTGCATGTATTCAGAAATTTGAAGAGCAGTATAAGAATCAAAGAGAACTTTTATGAGTCAACTTTATCTGTTTCTATTCTGATTAGACGTTCTAAATACCACTGAGCTTTTAATAAATCTTGAACGGTACTACCTTTCGATTCGTACCGCCACAGATACTTGAGCACATTTCCTTTACAGTAACCCCGAAAAGCCTCTGGAGACATCGCTGCTTCCATGGCTTGGATACATTCAATTCCTCCTTTTGTATAATGATCTGGGTGGTTAACCTGGTCGCTCAAGGTAAAACATTAAGTGCTGTCAGAATACTAAGATGACAGTACCTAAGAGTCAATCCTACACTGTTGATAATCGCTATCAGCAGGCTAAAGAAGTCTCAGATAATACAGAAGGACTGGGGTTCCTTCGTAACTATATGCAAGCACGTCGTAGTGCTGGTAGATTCCCAGTAACTCAAGAACGTCGTGGTGATGATCGCTTTATCTTTGCTGGCCAAGGTGGAACCTATCCTGTGGGTGCGCTCCCTTATGAACCACGCGGTTCTGCCGCTATCAGCAATACTGATGGGCGTGTTGGTTTCCGTAATTCCTTTAGGGCTACACCGTCTTAGTTCACATCACCAAGTTTCCAAGCGGTGAAAATGCTTCACGGAATTTATCAAGGTGATTAAAACCAAGCTCTCGTGGCGGCAGAAAAACAAAGAAGCCCCACTTGGGAAAGTTCTCGTAAAGATAAAACTTTTTACCGTGCACTAAGCTGGGGCGATTCTTAGGAATGCAAACAGGATAACTCCACAGTGATGGAATTGTCCTCATGATTTCTACTGTTGTTGTGTAAAACAAAGCAGAATTTACAAAACCTAGTTTCCAATCTTTCTCTAGCCTGTCAAACCACGCGCGTGCAGGACTGCAGGCACCGGGACCACCACCGCTCAGAGACCATCTCCAGGTCTGCCTTACCTTACTAAAAGAACAGCGACCATAGGTAGGAGGGAAACAATAAACGTTTCCCTTCCAGGGGTCCTGTTGATTTAAAGCATCATCTTCTTTTGTAAAGATTTTATCTGCCTGGATAAATTCTTGATTGGCGTGCTCTGTACTGCCAGGGTCAAGATCAATATGACCGAGTACATGATAAATGTGAGGAAGATAAACAGGCGGTGTACACCAGTCATCTTCCAGGCGATAGATGCGTGCAGCTTGGTCATAATACCTTTTTGCACTGATTTTACGCATCAGTATCTACGTCAGCAAATGGTAACGGTTGATCACGTTCGTAGCAGATCAGAGACATTTGCTTTTCATCTTGGATGATGAACAGTCCTTGTTTCTGCGGGTCGATTGATTCTGCCCTAGCAATAGCTTTCTGCATAATCTCTGCAGGACCTTCCATCTCCCTGGAGTTAAAATCTGATTGCGCTTGAATCAAAGCAGAAACCGGAAGATAAAACATGCTGTTCTCAGGATCTTCTGCGCCAGGTACATAGACAATGGCACCAGGCCCCTCGTTATGGTAGAACTTCTCGAAGAAATCGCACATATCAGCACAGATACGTTCAATCACTAACTGTGCCATCTTCCTCTCCCCACCAGTCTTTGCCGTAGAAAGAAGACCGTTGACTAACTTTTGCCGCCTGTTGCTCATCTCTAATAAACTGTCCGAGACCTGTTTGTTGTAAGGTTTTACAAATCTTAGGCAACGGTTCGTAGATGACGACCATCTTCCCCATGTTGCCTAGCTTTTTAATGAGCTTACCATTCTCATCTTTGAGTTTAGCTAGCTCACCCTGGCGAATCAAATATTCAGCTACACAACGATACCGTCGTTTTGTTCCTAAGTCAATGTCGGGGAACTTCTCACAGATTGTGGCAGCCTTCATATCACTGAATGTGATACGGATCTGATCAGCCAACGAAAGACCGTGCACAAGGTCTGTTGTGCTGACTTCGTAACTTTTTACTAACTCCAGGTATCGTTTTAGATCTGGCGTTTCAAAGCTGCCTTCAGGTGGTACAAAGGGATTAACCTGTTGAGCTAGAGAGGGTTTAAGAATTTGCTGGTAGTTTTCTACAGTGACCTGATTAATATCAAGATCAACAAAGCGGTAGCTCATTCATGGCTGTTTACTTTGTAGACAGCCTAACAATTTTTTGCATGTTGGCAATAATACTGCCTGGTCTCCCACTGGCGCTGATGCTCCATAAGAAGAACCCATTCGTAGTATTCACGAATCGGATAGACCTGACTAAGCTGACCAGGCAGGGGCTTCCCTCCAAAGTTTTCGGCTTCCCACAAAGCTCTAGCCAAATTCTTCTGCTGGGTTGACATCAATGATAGCATGGTCTTAGTGGACATCAATTTGAGGAGATCTTTAAAATCCTCAACGAAAGGACTCTTACTATGAAACGACCGATTACTTATGCTGAGTTGATCCTGATTGTCGTCCTGCTGACCGCTGGATTCCAGCTGATCCCCCATGCCTATAGGTTTATTACAGATAGAGTAAGTATAGAGTTCAAGCTAAAGTAAGACAAATGGGCAGCGGCGGCGGCGGTAGCAAGAGCGAAACAATATACAATCCGGGTAAAAAAACGATTACGCAAAGCTATGAGCCGCTTTATATTCAAGAAGCACGTGCTGAGCAAGCTAACGTTAGCGGGATCAATCTTGTAAAAGCACGGGAAGCATATGCTGATGCTGTAGCAAAAGCAAGCATTCTTCCTGGCGCAGGCCTACCACAAATTGATCCTAAATTTAAAGAGCGTGAGTTCTTTGATGCTAAAGCCTATCTTCCTTCTAAGGAATTTTTAGAGAAAGGATATGGCATAGCACAAAAAGAAATTAAAACAGCTGATAGGATTAGTGATTTAGAAAAACAGGTAGCTAACTTAGAAAAAGCTAATATTGGGAACCCTTACGCTAGAGGTATAAGACCGTTTGAAGTTAAGAGCTCTAAGAATTGGAATATTTGAGATTTTACTATTAGCTCTTAGTGGTTAGATTGTTCTAACCATTCTTCATAGGTGCTAGATAAAAACTCATAGTCCTTAAAAGGAATAAGAACAACAGCTCTGCCGTCATCAAGTTCAATCCTATAGTGACGACCGTTCTCGATGACATCATCAAGGAAGTCATCAAAGTGCTGCTCAAAGTCTTTGAATGAAATAGTTTTCATGGCAGAGCTGAACGCATGATTTTACAATAGCAAATCTTTTTGAAAGGTCAACTTTCTAGAAAACCAAAATCAATAGCAGAATCAATACCCTCAGTCACTAAGCCAAAGTTTAGTGCTTCTTCAACTGATTCATTTACAAAGCGCCAGTCATTGAGAAAGCTCTCTAAAGTAATTGAATAAGTTGTCTCTAAGTAACGAATATCGTTTGTAATTAAGAAGATGTAATCCCCTGGAGACAGTTGTAATGACGGGTAATCTGTTGAATATATAGGGTTGTCAAGGTCGCCATTTTCAATAGAAGCTTCTTCAACGACGTAACCAACGTCATTAATAGGAAGCTCTCTACGATGCGTCCCGTTCTCTAACTTATAAAAAGATACCAGAGTATTTTTGTTTGTATTAGAAGTTGTAGAAAGCTGGCTAAAGTTTTGAGTTATTTTAATTGAACGTGGTGCCAGTAGCTTAAAAGAATAGAAAGAAGTCTGTTGTCTACTGAGACCACCATGACTATTAGAGATGGTTATAGACTTATATACCGGCGTTAAGTTACCTAAACTAACGGGGTTATTAATTGAATCCCCTAACCGTTGTGGCAGAGGATCACTGCCAAAGTAGCTTGTAGGCCCGTATGAAGTAGGACCGGTTCCGCCAGTTGGATAGTTTTCAACTGATCCTAAGTTAACGAAACCGGTATTAACTGGAAGTGTTGCTAAGAACCTAGACATCTAAACTGTTTAGGCCAGTGTATAACCCGTTGGTACGGCCACTAGCTTGATACTTTTCTTCGATAATTCTAGCGCGTTCTGGATAGAAACCCTCTCCTTCTACAGTTTCAATTAACTCATAACTAAGTTGTTTCTCAATACAACGACGCTCTAGCTCTGCTTCTTCCTTGGATTCAAACCACTCACTAACGTGGTATTCAGAACCAATAGAAACAAAAGCTGCATATTGTTTTTCGGGAAGATGATAGTTACTCGGGAGAACTTGACTCCGTTTGTAGATCGGTTTTTGCACGGGCGAAGATGTTGCCATAGTTCAGGTTGATCGTTTCGATCTCTGTGGGCTGAGCTTCTGATCCTAACTCCTTTATTGTTAAGTGGAGTGGGTTACAACACAAAATACTGCAACCCTCTTTATGGCTGACCTTGTACTTACCTGTGTACCCACGACTTAACCAGAAGGCAACCCGGTGTGCTGACTGTGTTTTAGCTGAGTGGAAAGGGCTTGGCATATAAGCAACAGTTTCTTTTTCATTTCTACGGGTTGCACCCAACCAACGCCAACACTCATCTGGTCCTTTGATATCGACCTTTAACCAGAAGTTCCTGACATTCCAGTAGACATCAAGATCAAAGTTGGTGACATCGATGGTGCAGCGCCCCTTTTTAATGGCTTCCATGCAGTCCTTGCATTCGTAGTCGATGCCGAAGTTCTCGAAGTGCCCCTCGCTGCTCCGCCGATGCCATAGGCAGTACTTACCCCTGGTCTCCTCATAGACCTTCAGGATGCGGTCCATGTAGTTCCCTGATGGCTTCAGGATTGACTCCAGGTTGTCTGAGAGTGGTGAGCTGGAGTCAGTCGCCATTGGTGTAAGCGCCTTCTAGGCAGATTCTTCTGATGACATGGTAGGGGAGCTTGAAGAATTTGCCCAGCTTTTCGTAGGTCCACTTAGTCTTATTGGACTCACGACGACTCCGGATTTCTGCCAGGACTTCCGGGCTGATGTTTTGACCTTTGCGCTTGGCTTGCTCCAGCTTCACGTCCTTAGCTGTACCGAAGTAGTAGTGGTCCGGGTTGATGCAGTACTGAGAGGTACAGGTGTGTCTACGCACCAGCATGATGTAGCGACCCTCCTCCACTGGGGCAAACCTGTTGGCCAAGGCAAGAGTCATGAGGCGGGGATCTTTGTTTTTGTATAGGGGGCGGTACTTGTGCGTAACTCGAAATTGATTGAAGAGTGCCTTGTTGTAACGTTTTACGCACCAGCACTTTCCCATACCTAGTTCTGCATTTAAGAAAGCAACTAAGGCCGCAAAGTTAGCAAGATCTTCATCAGTAAAATATAGATCAGCAAAAAACTGCTTGTAGTCCATTAGGGGAGGTGCTAGGTGTGTTCAGAGGTTAGCCAGGAATTCTCTGTCCTGTCAAGGGATTTCCAGGATTAGAAAACGAACGAACGTGAAGCTCGGTTTTACCCCCTTATTTCTCTTTAGGAAAGAGAAGTAGGGTAAGGCTTAGCTCCGTTTGCCACCCGTTAACACCTCACAACTGTTCATCCCAATACATCGAACGGACGGACACTTACCCCTACTTCTTACGTCCTAAGTGAAATACCGGTACTAAATGGAGGTTTTCGTCAGTTCTTTTTGAATTGCCGAAAACCCTTGCAGCACAACGCATCTCAGCTACTACTCAGCAGTACATCTGTATGCCTCAACAGAGGTATCACTAACCCTCAGGCTTGATTGCATAGAACTCCTCATACTGTTGTGCATAACAAAGCGCACAATGGTAAGGCTCAACATACCGACACATGGATCCCCCTGGAGTACAAACTCTGTGTACCTGGTTGTTGTGCTTATCCTCACCAAATTCAATGGTGGTTCCGTGAGGGAAGGTTTGAATAACTTGCATGAGGAATTTCTATTGCCCAGTGTTACTATTGTAAGAAAGGATTCTTATAAACAATGCCATACCAAGGCGGTCAACGTAGCGGTAAAAAAGCAGCAGCACCTAACTGGACACCTACATTTCCAGGTGCTCAGTTCTTATTTGGTCCTGGATCCTTTTTTGCTGGACGTGGAGCTAAAGCTGCTCCTCAAGCCTCCCCTTACACGTCTATCAGTAGCGATCAGCTGCCCCCTGGCGCATTTATGAATGAAGCAGGCCGCGTTGGTGGGATGACTTCTGAAGATGCCTATCGTTTAGGTGGCTATATGGATGAGATGGGACGCGTATTTGTTCCCAAAGGAATGGGTAAGCCTCCTGCAGCACCTCAACTTCCTCCGCCAGCACAACCTTCAGCAGTTATCCCAGCAGGCACTGTCCAACCAGCAGCTATTGTTAGCGGTTTAACACCTGCTGGAGAAGTAGACCGTTCTCAAAGTGATGAGTACAAATCTCAGATGGCGCAATATCGCAACCTGATTTCTCAAAAGAAAACTCAGGAAGCGGAAGATCTGGGTATGAAGATCTGGATGGAGAAGTACGGGAAGACTGCAATGGGGCAACCTGGTGGCGCAGTTGGTGCTTACAATCCTTTACTTGCTAAGATGTTCCCTGAAACCAAGGGGTTTGCAGGTACCTTTGAACCTACTGAAGAAGTTCAGATGGGCGACCTGGGAACGCGTGCCCAAGGTGAGTTTGGTCCCACCATGGAAAGCCTGGGCCTACTCAATAAACAAGAAGCACAACAGCAAGCAACAGCAGATCAAGCTGACATGGCAACTACTGTGAAGCTTCCTGTTCGTAATCGAGTTTAAGCTTTCCTGCAAGGCGGAATGTAATGGGACTTGACTCCTTTCCTTTAAATCTCAATCGAAAGACGGGACATTTAGTTAGCCAGGCTTTTGTTGAAGTACCAGCAGGTACTGCAACAGAGCCTAGCTTGTCCTTCACTAACTCTTTTGATAGCGGGTTACGCTGTGATACTGATGGATCTGTTCATTATGTGAAGAACAGTGAAGACAAAGGAGAACTAATTGCTGGAGGTAATAACTACGTTGAATGTCGTAATGCAAGCAACACAGTTCCCATTCCTCTTGGAACTGCCGTAATGTTTGCTGGCACCTTAGGTGCTAGTGGCCGCCTCAAGGTAGCTCCTATGGTAGCCAATGGGACTTATCCTGGCTACGTCTTTTTTGGTGTAACTGCTGAACAGATTGAAGGGGCCAGTGACGGATTAGTTGCAGTATTTGGTGAAGTCAGAGGATTTAATACCAGTGGTTTTAGTGAAGGAGCAATTCTGTGGTGCGACCCTGCTGTACCAGGAGGTTTTACAGCAACAGAACCTCAGGCACCTAACCTAAAGTTAGCTGTTGCTGCTGCTATTAACAGTAAAAATAACGGAACACTGTTTGTTCGTTGGTCTACTGGTGATCGTCTACAGGATCTACATGATGTGGAAGCCAATGGCACCAAATCAGATCTTGATATCTTGAATTGGAATGCAACAGCTAATCGCTGGGAACCTACAGATAGGTTAACATTATTAGAAGCACGTGTAACTGCACTAGAGAATCCTTAAGTAAAACTATGATGATGGATAACGATTCCCCCAAAGCATTAGGATTCTTACAATCTTATCTTCAAGGTGAAGGTAAGTACAAGCAACAAGGTGACATACCTGATGTGGAATTAGAAACTCAGTATGCTCAGGAGTTTGGTGGCCCACTGGTACAAGAAACTATGATCTCTGGCTCCCCTCTTCAAGCTGCAAATCAAGGACCAAGCACACCAGTAAAATACGATGAATCCATGGGTGGCTTTGTACCCAACCCTGGAGCTGGACGCCCTGCTAATGTGCGCTACAAAGGTACTACATTTGGTGTCTAGTCGTGCCAACACAACTTATCAAGAAGTACATCGAAGAGTTTGCTAAGTGGTTGCGTAATCAACAAGATTACGATGACTTTGAATACGGTACCGAAGTAATTCCTGGCGACAAAACGTGGTGCAAGAAATGTGAATCTTGCTCCTGTAAAATGAAGGATAAGAACAAGGAACCAGAATGAGTACGTTAAGCTCGACTTATCTCAAGAATGCAAGTAGCATTAGCAATAATATTGAATTAGATACATCAGGTAATATTGCACTTCAAGCAGGTACTGCTGCAGCACCAGCTTTACAAGCTACAGGTGATAGTAACACCGGCTTACTATTCCCTGCTGCTGATACTGTAGCCGTATCGACAGGTGGCACCGAGCGGATTACGATTAACTCCTCAGGACGTGTAGGGGTCGGCACTACGAGTCCCAGTTATCAACTTGAACTGTCTACGGACTCTGCCGGTAAACCTTCCACAAATACCTGGACGATTGTTTCCGACGAGCGCATCAAAGAGGAGATCGAGCTTGCCGATCTTGATCTTTGCTACGAAGCCGTCAAGAACATTCCACTGAAACGGTTTAAGTGGAAAGATGAGGTTTACACAGAAGATCAAGCATATGATCGCCGCAAGCTTGGATGGATCGCGCAAGACGTTGAAGCTGTATTTCCCAAGGCGGTTCGCCAACATAAGTTCAAATACAACCAAATCTTCGAGGAAGTCATCGTTCCCGCTGTTCCGGCAGAATTGGACGAAAACGGCAACGTCATCATCGAAGAGCAGCCAGAGCGGATTGAAAAGGGTGAGCTAATCAGCGAGGAGGTCATCGAAGACTGCCGAGACCTGAATAGTGATCAACTCTACGCTGCCATGTACGGCGCAATCCAAAAGCTAATCAGCAAGGTCGAAACTTTGGAAGCTGAGATAGCAGCTCTCAAGGCTTGAAGTCCCCTTCAGTACTGATCTTCCCTAGCGTTGATTTTTTAAGGGATAATCGGAAAATATCCGATTATCCCCTCAAACGGGAACATTATTCATCTTTACCTTCAGGAAGGATGGTCTTGTAGTTCTCGTATTTGGAATCAGATACGCGGATTGCAAGACCTTTAATAAAATTCTTACCTGCTTTAGAGAAGGTACGAACATCATCTAATCCCAGCTGGTTTTTACAGCAGTCAAGTAGCAAGTTAATAAATCGTTTCTGACCAACTGCTTTAGAACCCGTAGATTCACAGTACTCACAGTAGCTGGGATAGAGATGATAGCGGCTATTGAAGTAACGTTCGTTACGCTCCTTATCGCCATTGGGAATCTTCTTACCCACTGCAGTCACTACATCAGCAACCACAATCTCAGAGTTTAGCCACTCAATGAGGTTGTTACTGTTGAGGAGGATATTATTACGAACGCGGCGTAGTGCAGGTACCATCTCAGCTGTATCCAGCAGGTACTGGCGCATGGACTGTTCATCCATAGCAAGAACCCAGTTCACTAAGCCGGGTAAATAATCTTTCCATAAGCCGCTGATATAACCATTTTCAATCTTGATCATGTCCTTAGCTTCACTATTTTTATCGTAAAGAGGACGGTTGAACTCAATAGTGAGTCGGCGACGGCTCAAACCACTGGTGTTATCTGTGGTCTGAATTGGTTCGTTAGCAACCACCATGACCATACCGGTGTACACAAACGGTTCACCAATGGGCTTGAGCTTCTCTTCATAGCGAACGGAGTCACCACCTGTTAGCGCCTTGAAGTTTTGAGCAGAACCACCATACCGTTCAGAATCATTGATCAGCGTCAGACGTTTTCCTTTGATGGATGCCAACTCAAAGCGGCTTTGCTCCAGCTGGTTGAGGTTAGTGCTAGCAAAGTTCCCATGACCGACCATGGCACAGCAGAGGTTAGCAAAGGTAGATTTACCACGACCACCGGGACCAATCACCTCAAGGAACCGCTGGATTTCATTACCCCGGCCAACTAAACAAGCACGCAACCATGCCCGCAGCACATTAACCCTGGCTTCATCACCATATTGAGTGCGATAAAGCCACTCAGTAATCGGACCAGGATCAACCTCTGGCGCGTAATCAATATCAAGTCCCCAGGTAATGTAGTTTTCAGGGGAGTGTTCTACAAAGTCACCCGTGTAGAGGTTGTAGACACCGTTACGGAACGCAAGATTCTCGGAGTTTTGATCCCATCGAACCTCAGTGAGGTGGTACTGAAGAAGGGTAACGACATCAGAAATAAGATGAGTACTATGCCCACCAGGGAGATTGGTGCTTTCAAGAATGGACTGAACAGTGTGCCAAAACTCCTTGGGGTAATCCTCTTTGCTCCAGACACCTGTATTTTTGTTATATCTTAAGAAGCTATCAGAAGTTGGGTTATACCGCCAGATTGAAAGGCAAGCTTCTGGGTGATCACGGAGGTCAGCAGCCAGTACAGAAGCAGGAGGATTGCGTGCTCCTTTCTTTTCGCTGCCTTTATCTTTCTTTACAGAACGCCGATTCCTGGAGCCACCACGAACATCATCAAGGATGGCTTGCAGATCCTCAGGATACTCCTGTTCACCGTCTTCTTCATCTTCTAGTTCACCAAAGAGCCCATCAAAGATAAATGCTGGGAAGTCACCAGCTTCTGCATCACCTAGTTTCTTGTTGATAGTTTCAATGTTGGGCACAGTAAAACCGCCCATATCAATGAAGCCATCCTCCTTGGCCTTAGCTCGAAGCGTCTTGAGACCTCTGGCGCCATCAGGGTTTGGACCACCTGGAAGCCGTTCAAAGGTGCTCCACTTTTGCTCACAAGCACCATCTTCAAAGTGCTCAGATTGAGAGGACCACTCAATCCAAGCTTCTAGCAGGCTGTCATCAATCTGGTGGAGTGACATGCCAACAGCAAGCCACTCCTCATAATCATCAGCGCGTTCAACACTGAGGTATTGTAGATAGTCAAGTGCTTCTTCAATGATACTTTCAAGGAAGAATTTGCTATCGTTGTCATAATTAATGGTGATGTTCTGTGTAATAACAGCACCAACAGGTGAGATTGGTTTCTTATAACGGCTGCTAGGGTATGCCCGTGCGATAGCTTCATAGAGCCACTCAGGCATCTCAGGAAGCCGCTTGGCATATTCAAATCCACCGTGCGGAAGAGTGCGATACCCTTCTGTATCGGGGTGTGCACCCATCAATGCACCTTGACGGGACCTCCATAGGATTTCCCATGGCGCCTTACCGATCTTAAGTGTTGCTTTATCCGGCAACTGCTGCACACGATGCGGCGGCACCTGAAAAAGCATCCGTAGCTTCCCAGGTTTACCACTGGTGATCGTCAGTGTTGGCGGGAAAATCTCTTCGAGGGGACCACCACCCAGCTCTTCAATGACGGGGATAGCTTCTTCCCCATCAATATCAACAAAGATTAGAGCAAGATCGTTACTGCACTGACCGCAAAGGAGACCAACACCTGTAGCGCGACCTTCTTCAATTTCTTTACGGATTTCATTGACTGTCTTGGGATCCTGAGTCCAGCCAGGAAGATAAGCTTTCTTACCTTGCAGGGGAGTTAGGGGGAAATCAACAGGGATGAGATCAAGGTTGATCTGCCCTGGAGCAAGGTGCTTATGAGGAGGTTTGGGCTCAGGCGTTGCAGTCGTCACAGGAGGTTATGGCAGGTCAGAGGGAGACGGCAGAGCCAACGTAGCAAGCGTTTTCAACGCTGGTGTAGGATCAACCGTTTTTCTTCGTACCTCTAATGTACGGGGCAGAAACCTGTACTTCAAGTGTCGCCGTTGACTACTTCCATATCAATTTCAGTCTCAGCAAGAGCCGGAAGAATCTCAGAATAATACTTGTTTACAGCATCTAACCACTTGTTCTTGTACTTCTCGATGGTGCCACCCTGAACAGCAAACACTTGAGAACGTTCCCTAGTAGCTACAAAAATCATAAGAATCTCTGGAATAATGCCAACAGTGTGCTCTAATGCCATAGCATAAGCACCTAATTGCATTAAACATTTCTGATATTTCATAAAACCAGCACGCCTCATTCCGTACTCGTTTTTTGGACAATCTGGACCAGGCCACTTACCATAGTAGGGACCATTACTAGTTTTGAGGTCACCAAGAACAACCTTGCCTTTATATTCTGCAACAATATCTGGAGCCCCTGCAAATCCCCATGTCTCAGTTTCATGGACTCCAGGATGCCATACTCTGCTAACACCGTCTCCTCCCTTTGTCCAAGGATACGCGTCACCCACAGGTGACTCCGCCCAGATAACACGACCAAGTTTGTCTAAATTTTCTGGCAGTCCAGACCAAAACTCAGCAATCTCAGGGTCATCAATCTGTGGATTCTTATTGATCCCAAGCAGATACTCCTCCATCAGGGAGTGAACCTTGGTTCCCCTGGCGGCAGCAGCTTCTCGACCACCAGGATTTTTCTTAGCCCAGCGTTCTAATGCAGCTTTATTACCACCTGTAGCTGACAGGATGGTAGTAACTGACGGTAGAGCACCATACGGAGTCTTGTAATGGCGGCTTCCGTTAACGGTTAAGCGAGTATCTCCTTCGGACCGGTAATCCAAAAACTGCTCATACGATGCAGTTTTAGAGTACGGCGTATAAATCTTGCGCTCTAGTTCCTCTATGAAGCTAACGTCTGCAGCAATTTCATCCAGAACAGCAGGCATCCAGGGAACCCAAGTCCACGCAATGTAGCAGGAATTCCTGTAGTTGCAAGGAGTTACAGCTCTTTAGACCCCCTCAAAGCTGTTGAAATTTCAGGATCTAGCTTCCTGACCTTAATGAAAGGACGGTGGACAAATTCGTGGAAAGCAAAAAGGAAGGAATAGTTAAAATTCCAAAGGATATCAACGCTGCCCCAGGAGTCCCAACTGGTGTCTGAATTAAACCAAGTGAGAATCATGGGACCAACCCTGACATGACCCCACTCGATGTCAACATCGAAGTAGAAAGGAAGTTTCATTCTTCTGTGAGTTCAGGACGGCGGAAGCACCCCTCCACATTATTCACGAACTTCAGAGATTGGTAGTTTTGGACCTCTTTCTGTATCTTTTCGTGAATAACAAAAGCAGTTTTAATAGCGTCTTCAGGATCCATAGCCCACCTGGAGTTAGCCAGCAGGCCAGAAACCAAGATGGTAATGGCTAATTCCTGGGGATGGTTCACAAAAGACCTTAGCGAGCGTCCGTTATCAGTGAAGCTGCCCAGAAGGAACGTGAGATCAGCAACGGGGTTTTGTTCTCGTTCACTCATCAGAATCCTCCAAGCTAGCTACACTATACAGAGTAACGTAATCTTTTTTGATGATAGGTTGAATCAACCCTTCATGTTTAAGAGCAGTTAAGCGGCGTGTAATAGTGCGGTGGTTGCGTTCAAATTGTTTTGCAATCTTAGTGATTGGCATAAGGACCAGCAAAGAACCATGAAAGGCAGTTGCCTCCTGGTGTAAGTATTCATAGATGGAGATTGCAAGATCATCCATCAAGTCATTCTTTGCCGGTCCCATGCTTAATTCAAGTCTGACTCGATTGTAACTGCTGTGCTTCTTTAAATTTCAGCACATTCTTTTTAGCTGTTTCAAGGTCCATACCCCAACAGCCTTCCCATTCATACTCCTCACTAGGAGCGCAATAAAGAACATGTCCCGTCACCCCATGGCGAAGGGACTTGATGGTGTAACCCTCGAACTCAATTGGTTCCAGGATTTCGGAGGGTTTACCTTTAAAACGAATTTGTTTAGTGCTGCGGGCCATATAAAAGAGAAGCCGACAGCACCAAACTAGCAAGTATTAACTAACTTGCAACGTCAGCCAACACCCTGGAGACGACGATTTTCTTCATAACGACGGCGAGCAGTTTCTACGCCACTGTTACCACCAGATTCTTTCTCACTACGCTTTTCAGCAGCTTTTTGCATGAGCTTACCTTTGGTGCGCTCAACGGTATCGCGGTCAACCTTGCGATCTTCAGTACGATCTTCCATGAATAACGAAGTATTTCTTTTAGTTTACCAAAGGTTTATGCCAACCTTCTTTTAAACCACCATAATCACGAGCCTCTGTTACACCGGTCTTCTTACCGCAGACACCGCAGTATCCGTTATGGTAAGTAGCACAGTGATGAGGTGGGCCGGAGTAGTTACCACCGTCCCACCACAGTCCCCACTGTCCACCACAATCACGACACACCCAGTCAGGTTGCTGGAGGTCAAGTGGTTTGTGCGTTTTCATTGGAATTAAGGTTCTTCCATTCATTATATTTCTCATTTGTTTCCATAAGAGTCTTCAACCTCTTCTGATAAAGGTTGCTGATCCATTGGAGTTCCTGCGTCTGGTGCTGAGCAGCTGCTTGAATTAGTTGACCGAGTTTGTTTGTTTGCATGTTGAGCAAAGTAATTGTTTTTCCAGTAATCTTCTGGCTTATCAATGACATCCCCCTCATAGAAGATGTTTAGATAGGGACCGCGTTCTGAGAAGAGTTGTTCTGAAGGAATATGCAAAAATGTCTTCAATTCAAAACAACCAATCTTATCAACGGTACGACAGAAAAACTCAGGTTCTTTTTTGTTTTTATCATAGCTACAATAAGCTACTTCAGTTAATGTCACCTGGGGATCAATCTGTGGATACAGATCATGAAAACGCTGCAGTTTGTTGATCAGTTCTGAGAGTCGCATTCAGTGTAGGGTTCATAGATCTCAAGCTGATCAAGAAACTTTTCAGAATCATTGATAGCTTGTTGATAACCATTAATCCAATCTGTTGATACTTCTGGCGTCTCATAACGAGACACCAGATGTACATTCAACCTACGGATTAATTTATCTTTAAGGAGCTTGATCACTGGTTTCAAGAGTAGCTTTTTCAACTACTCCAGTGTAAGCAGGGTTGTCAGGATTTTCTACCTTTTGGAGAAGAAAAGATCCATCTTCCTGGTCAACAAACTCCACAGTGTCACCCTCTTTCCATCCCATGAGATCCCAGAGTTCATCGGGGAAGGTAAGAACACCTTCCTCATCAACATCACAGATCCAGGACTGAGCGGTTTCATTGGTTGGTTGCATCGCTAGATCCCAAGTACCGATCAAGTTCTTCTTTGAGGAGAGATCGCATTGAATTAAGCAATTCATCAGAGGTCGGGAAATCTAGAACGTCGTACTTATCGGAGATCTTGTTTTCTTTTTTATATGTTTGGTCAACATAATAAAGAAGATCAATAGTAATACGAAGCAAATCTTGACTTGGCATTGGAGACATGCCAAGCTCAGTAATTTGATAATTCAACTGAGACATCATCTTAGCAATCTTTTCAGAGTGCTTAATAAAGAGATCGAAATAATTGTCGTAGTCGCTGTAGTAGAACTCAGGCATAGGGGTGCAGGAGGCCGCACCAAGATTAGCAGACCTTTTGCCTGGAGCCTAGGGATGGTAGGGAGAAAGTGTTAAGTCTCAAACAAGACTCAATTGTTCCAGTGGCGAATAACACCAGCCACAATAAAACAGTTGGTTAAGAAGTAACTAAGGAAGATGATAGATCGGATAAGAGCAACCCGATCTGCTTCTGATGTGGTGCGTCCTGTTTTTTCTCCGAGTGCTTTTGCCCAGAGATGCCAGAGCTGACGACGGTTCACTGGCGTAAGGAAAACGGGGAGACGTTATCGGACGCCTCCTGAACCGTGAGCCCCATCGAAAAGAGAGGGGGAACTCATTTAGTTTATCAGGTACTCAACCTTTTACGACGCTCATAAACAAAGGAGAATCCAGGCACCAACTGAGCAGATGCTGGAGCTGAACCGTCATCGGTAGCAAGCGCTTCACGCACCCGATCTTTATCTGGTAGATCCTCTTGCTTGACCTCTAAAACTGTGTTGTCTTTGATCCTAGTTACTGTTGTGGTTTTACGGAGACCGAACTCAGTACGGTCTTCCTCTTCCCAGTGATCAAAGTTGTCAATGAGACGTGGCTTGGTTTTACGAATAGTTGCCTGGTACTTAGTACCCGTAGGTTTGTTATCAATCAGATCCTGCTGATAAGCAAACTTAATGATTGATACCATCTTTTCCCTGTTCTTCTTCCAGGCATCAAGGTTATCCTTAATTTCCTGCATCTCATCTTGAAGTGCTTCAATGTAAGCATCACACTTCTTGATCATGCCAATGATCGCATCAAACTTAGACTCCTGGCGAGAAGCTAAGTCATGGAGATGCTGCTCCAGTTGAGCCCTTTCATCTTCTGGAATATCAGGAAGATCCTTAAGGAATCCAATGTGTTGGATGGATTCAGCAATTTGAATGAGGGAAAGTTTGTCAGCCATGGTTAATGTGCAATGTGTTCTAAATGAAAGATAAACTAGCGGGCGCGTGTTGAATTCATAACAAGACCAAGACTTTGCGAATAAGGAGACAATTTAAAAGGAGGATCCTGTGTCAGTGCATCAGTAAACATTTGCCAACATGCACCAGTTGGCATGTGATTGTTGTCATAGATAGCTTTTTCTTTCCAACCAGCAACAGGAAACCATTGACCACCTGTTTTTACACCGTCATAAGTTACGCGATAAAGTAGCAAGCCACGACGGTGATCAAAATAATAAACACAAATACGCGGGTTGTATTCCTTCTCATCTTGTCTGGCCTCAAAACGTAACGTATGGAGCAGCATATTAGCAGAGCACCATTGCAAGTGCTTACACAGCGGCTTAAATTTTATATCTGTATAAGTAGAGAATTCATCTGAAAGTTCTTGACGATGAACATGCATCTGGTTCCATGATTCACAGCTGCACATCTCATCTTTCTCCATAACAAAGTAGAGCTTCTGCACACCGTCCTTATCGGTTTGAATGCGCGGAGCCCTACCCAGCAGCGGCTGGAGGGCATCAGTCACTGGCGATGGACCGTAATCCAAAGCAGCAATCGGTGTACCTTGCCAAGGGCGAGAAGCTAGTGCTTGGCTCCAGACCTTGTAATCAAAATAGGAAGGAGTGCGAGTTCGATGCTCCCAAAAATTTTTGAGAATTTTTGCCCTCTCTATATAGAGTTGGGTATCCGCTAACTCCAAACAAACCAGATCTTCCTGAAGAGAAATGGATTGAATATCTGTAGCCTGCAGAACTTTGTAACGATCAGGATCTTCTTGATAGAGGGCATCAATGATGCGACGACGCCCATAGATCAAGCGTTGAGCTTCAGAAAGCTGGGATTCAGTTACGTTCATTACGGTCGGTTGGTGTGTGCAGTGAGGCTTTTAACGACATCCTCCAGGTCGAGAGATCATCCTTTTCCTTGTCCCCTATATTTTTTTTCTCCATGAGCAGCAAACGATCCGCGCTTACGGCGTCCGTGACCAATGGAGGTGCGCTTGGGGACTGATTCTTTGTGAGTGTTTCCGCTTAACGATTTCTTTGCCATTGTAGCTGAGAGCTGAGAAGCCAGTGCCAGTCTACGTTCTTAGCCTGTGGTGTCAAGCACAGTAACAATGGTTACTTGACGTTAAATGTTTAATGTTTAGACTGAACATTATCGCCATGAAGTAATGTCTGGCTTTGAGCTAATTGAATACAAATTCACTCCAGATGATTTTAGTCTTTCTCTTGAGGATGAGTTTCTTTTAGCAAAGATCACAAAGGAATTAGAAGCAGCAACTGATCCAGATGCACTGAGAGCAGGTGCTATAAAACTTCTTCAGTTAGCTGTACATCGCCAAGCAATTATCAGAAGTTTGATCGCAAGGCTCTCCAACCTGGAGGCTGATGTAATCAAGACTTACTACGAAGAATAAAAAAGCCGGGTAGTTAACCCGGCCAATCTTATCTTCTATTAATCAGTCGAGACTGATCTCTCCGGTTTCAGGATCACGTGCACCTGTCAGTACACGAGTGCTGGAACCAGCTGATTCCATCGGAGGGAGAGTAAAGTCAAGACCAGGTTTGATAGCGTGATAGTCAATCTCCTTCTCGCACTGCTTGAAGAAGCTCGCTGCATAAACCTCAGGAGGACAGGTCTCCCATACGGTTTCAATAAAATCAATGTCTTCTTCCGACTTAGGGAAGAACTTCTCTACTGTTTCAGCAGTAGGAGTAACCCATTTTTCAGGGTATGCAATCCAGCTCTTTGCTTTGTCCCCACCATAGAGCTGAGAACCAAAGGTCGGAGTAAAGATTGCAGCAGCACTTTGCTTGGGGTCAAAGCCAGCAGCAGACTTCAAACCCATGCGATCAGCAAAAGCTGCTTCCAACTGTTCAATGAATGTTGCATACGCATCACAGAACAGATTGGATGCACCACCGTGGATCGAAAGGATCAACGGTTTCTTGTGCACAGCCACACCATTTTCATCCACGAGGAACATGAGGACAAGGCGGCGACGTTTGTAAGGGCTAGGCTTCCCAGGGTTTGCTGCTTCCCAGTCGTCATAAAGGAATGAATCCCTGGGGTACAAACCGTCGATACCACCCTTATCAGAGTTTTCGATGAAGGTTGTATCTTTACGGAAGCCACAATGGAGAACTACCATGCGAGGCGTCTTAAAAAAGATGCCTTCATTTTTGTCCCCATTGTTATAAGTATGGGTGTACTCTTCAGCTTTAGGAAACTGATCAGCAGATCCAGTCCAGCCGATACGAGCAAGTGCAGTATCTTTAAGGAAAAGACCACACTGAGTTTTGTCATTAAGGATCTGGGCATTAACCAGATCGCGCATTTCTCCTTGATACTTTTCAGCATTCAAGTACCGATTCAAGACAGACATTACGTTAAAGCAGTTGGAACGGTCTCCAGAACAGGAGTTGCACCTGTACAGCAGTTGGCGTGCTGGCACTGACCTGGAGATGAAAGGGATGAAGCCGGAGTCACCTCACCCTGATGTCCACCCCCTGAACAGTAGTCGAAATTTCAAGGGCGGCTAAGTTATTACAGATTAGAAAATCTGATCAAAAAGGAACTCCATCCGAGTTAGGGGTGGCAGGGGCAAGGTCATCCTGCTGGAGAGGAGGGAGCTGCACAGCCGACTGATACGGCTCAGCAACGACACCAGCAGGGCTCTCAAACCTATTACCTGTATTGATGGCTTTCATTTCATTCTGTTCCTCTTTCTTTTTATTCTTTCCAAAGAAAGCATAAGTACCAGACTTCACACGCACTTGGTAGATGCCACGCTGCTGACCATCTTGTGTAGTCCAAGTGTTATAACGAAGAGCACCCGTCACAGCAACCTGGCGACCAACGTGAAGACTGTTGAGCATCCGCCGCGCATCGTCACCCCAGGCTTCCATACGGAATGACAGGCTGTCATCCCAGGTGTGGCCAAGGATCTGCTGCGCTGGCGCCGAACACATCAACGAGAAAGTAAACAGATCTTCTTTATTTTGCTCAGGAATAAAACCAACACCACCAGCAAGGTTGACCTGATTAACAAGGAGACCAGCAGGAGCAACTTGAAGGATCTGATTAGGAACTAAATACATCTTGTAGTCTTTGCGGCTGGGGTACAACCGACCACCTAACAGAAGGTTTGCACCGGGTTGGAAAGCATCAAATGTTTCACCGGCTGCTTTGTTAGGAACTACATACAAAGGAGCAGGTGCACCAGAGTTACCAACTTTAGGGATAGTGAACTGCATGAACCTAAGGCCGTTGTCAAAGAACTTTTCTCCGACATAAGAAGCTGTGGCAAGCAGGGTGTTCATCAGGGAATCTCAGATTGAGGGTCAATGGTTTGGTAGTCTACGCCAGCTTCTGCAAACAATTTGCTGGCAAGTATAAAGTTTTCTAACCAACGCTTGGGAATAGGTGCTCCTCCATCACTAAAGACGGATGTAACGCCAGCATTAATAAGTACAGCAGCACAGCGACTGCATGGATTGAAAGTGACATAAGCAATAGATCCTTCAGTACTGACACCATGAAGGGCAGCAGATGTAACTGCGTTGACTTCAGCATGAACTGTGATTTCATACTTTTGTTCTCGATCAATTAAACGATTGAGATCATCACTAATATTTTTAGGGAAGCCATTATATCCAGTACTTAATACTTTCTTTTCTCTTACTAATACACAACCAACTTTTGTACTTGGATCCTTACTCCAAGTAGCAACCTCTTTAGCCAGACGCATAAACCGCTGGTGCCACCTATATTCTGTAAGGTCCATCAGCTTTTTGTAAAGGCCGACTCTAAGCGATCCAGGATGGTGTCTTCAACTGCCACCTGGCGCGTAATTAAGACTGAAATGAGAGCACTGAGATCATCACTCATGTCCTGAAGTTCCTCCATCGACATGTCATTGAGGGAGGCTTTGATGTCGCGGATGCGCTGGGGTTCCATTGGTCAGTGGAATTCGTAGCTAGTGTACTTAGGTTTTGTAGAATAGCAAGAGAAGAAACTGTTAAAATTAGTGGCTCCTGAAACACGCGCAGGATTTCGTCAAAAAGTTGACAACTTTATGACGAATTACCTCCGCTCCAATATCACAGACCAGGAAATTCTGGACTTTTATGGAGAAGGTAACATCATTGGGCGCAAAGGCATCGACCCTAATACCATAGTCAATGAGACGTTTGAAGCTTATAAGCTACCCGGAGAGCGGCCTAAGATTAAGAGGGAAGTAGAACAGTCAGATAGCTTAATGGGCCTTTCTGGAGGCAAAGATGTAATTGTTGATATTGAAAGTGCACGCGATCCAAGGACAAAAAATCCTTGGCAAATGAAGTTTGAAACTCTCCCATTCCCTGGAGGAGGCACTCCGACTAGCGCGGCACAACGATTCTTAAAGGATTTTCGTGTCCCTGTTGGTAATACGATTGACTACGGATTTGAGACCGCTCCAAACGTAGCTGATGTTAATGCCCGAGATATAGCAGAAATAGAGTCTGATCCACGAAATTATCAAAATCAGCGTGCTGCTTTTTTAGCAGAGGATGAAGGTAGACCTTTGGCAGAGTCGGGTCCCTTAAGAAGTAGCCAGCAAGAAGAGATTGAAAGACTTAGATCAAGGTCTTCCGCCGTGACCAGGCCGGGCGGTGCAATGGCAACCCCAAAATATTGGGAGTCGCGTGGGTTCGAATTGCCGAAGAACTTAAAACAGGAAACACTTGATACTTTTAAAAATCAGATAATGCAAGCGGAACGTCCTTTTGGTTCTGTTTCGCAATTGACACCGGTAACTGAAAACTACCAGAATGTGCGTCCTGGAGGTGATCCCGACTGGCGTGCAAATCTTTACGAGAGAGCTGGTTTTGCCGGTCCCATGACTGAGGTTTCTGTCCGTGGTCCGTACGGTAGCAGTTCAGGTAATGTTCAAATGTTTACCCGAGGCAATGAAAGGCTCCTGCCTATTCAACCTTATACAGAATTTAACGCTCTCGACCCCTCAAAGCCAAGTGCCCTAGGCACTAAACCAGCTCCTGATTTCACACCGCTACAGAAAGCAGTCGGAACACGGAATTATTTAATTGGAAGGACTGCCTTACAAGGCAGGGGTTCTCTTGGTGCACCTGTCCGTGCGGTTCAGCAGTTACCTACTACAGTTAGAGCTTCTGTTAAACCCGCGACAAAAGCACTTTTACTCGATGCAGCTATAAATTACGGGCTCGGTGCTTCTCCTAAGGAAGCAGTTGTTACTGCTCTTAGCGATCCCATCAGCTCTGAGAGCTTAGGTGGTGCACCGACTGCAGCAATCGAACGGATTGGTCCTAGAGGTGAATTTGTAGACACTCGTAGCAATACAGTAATGACTCCGGAAGGTCGGTACACGAATACTGGGATTGCCTATAAAAATGGAAAACCGATTATCGTACCCCGTGGTTCCGTAGCTGGCGAAGGTAATATTGTGACTCAGACACAGGCTGCCCTATCGCAGGCTGCAGGTGCTTGGAAGAACCGAACACGTAAAGCAGGAGATGCGTTACAATCCTTCTTTGGCCAGCTTCAGCGCAGTCCTCTTTTCTTCTTCAATCGTTAAATGCTGTAACTGTTATAAAACAAGACCGTAATTGTTATATGGAATTCGTAGCTAGTGTACTTAGGTTTTGTAGAATAGCAAGAGAAGAAAAGTTTAAGCTGTGGTCACTTACTTTCAGGATACGTTATTCTTTAATGCCGGTGAGCTGACTGCTCCTGGTACGACAACAGCTGTTGCGGTATATGAAAATAATTACTTCTCTACCAGTGACTACGCACTTGTAGTAAAAGTTACCAATATCAACACGAATGTAGTTGTGCGATTGGATGGAAGCATCGATGGCACCAACTATGGCGCATTGATTTCAAATACAATTACTGCTAATGGAACCTACGTTTATAACATTACCGGGTGCCCGATGAAGTTTATTCGCGGTAACTTCTTATCTGAAAGTGGTGGAACAGATGCTGTTATTACCCTTAGCTATTCTGCCCGCTAATGTCTAAACCAAAAAATAAAAAATCCGCTGCTACCGCTAAGCAAAATGCTAAGCAGAACAGCGGTAATGCTAACGCCCGTAAAGCCAAGAATGGTGGGAAGAAAAAGTAACTTAAAATTAAAACAGATTAAAAGATCCAATGCCTTTTCCTAATTGGTTGAGTGGCGGCTTTGAAGCAGTTAACAGAGTATATGGAGCCGTAGATAAAAACTTGGCTGGAGGGTTGTTACCGGGTGGAGCAGACAGTCCTTATGTTGGTGTATCTAGAAATCCTAGGAAAGCAGAGCAAGTTCAAAATTTTGTAAGAGAATTTACTGGAGTTAATGCAGCTTCTTCTCTACTTAACCAAGCAGGTGGAGCAGCAAACAGAGTAGTCAATAAACTAAAAACAAATCCTGCAACACAGATTCCTCTATCAACCATTGAAAAAGTACAAGAGTTTCTTAATCCAAAACTAAGAACACCAGTAAGCTTTACTGGCTTTATAGATCACCCTGATGCTTTTTGGAATAATGAGAATCGTGTCAATGTTCAAGGAGTTTTATCTGACGAAGCCCGTGCAAAATATATGCAAGATCTTGGAAAATTCGATGAAAAAATATCGCCTATTATGCAAGATCTTCAAAGCTTACCTTGGGGCAGTAAACCAGAATTAGATGAACGCTTTAATAAATTAATGGATGAAAAACCACAACTAAAAAACTATGCTAGATATTCAGCACCAGTTGCTTTACATGAGTTTGGACATGCCCTTAACTTTGCTGATCCGAGCCTTGCTCAAAGTAAACGTAACTGGTATTACGGAAAACAAGTTATTCAACCTGGAACCATTGGAGGTTTGAGTGCAGGTAGAGGTTCACAAGATGAGAATAGAAGTTTGTGGCAAGCAGGACTTGAAGGACTCTTAGGAAATGTAACTGCTCCTGGACCAAGACATACAATTGCAGAAGAAGCATTAGCAAGTCGCAATGCTTTAAGAATGGCTAGTGAATTTGGATTACCTAAAGGGCGTCGTTTACTTGGTGCTGCACTTGGAACTTATGTAGCTCCTCCTGCTGCTCAAGGATTTGCAGAAGGAGTTGTTGGAGAATTAGCTAGCCGTGGCGCAGAAAAACTTGCAGATGTTGTTACAGATTATGTGATTGATCCTGTTGTAGATCGTTTGAGAGGAAGTGACTACAGCGGATTAGAACAAAGCTTACGTCAATATGGATACGATGAATCTAAACATCGTTTGAAAGGAACAGGATATGGCGGTCCTTTTCAAGTTGAGTTTAAATAATCAGTGAGTTTCCATCCAGTTTTTACCTACCCTGGCCTCACCAGTAAGCGGACATTTCAATTGGAAGTACTCACCTGATTTACGGAAAGAATCAATAGCAAGCCTGGTATAAAGATCAACATGCTGAGGTTTAACCAGTGCTTGTACCTCGTCATGAATATGCGCAACAAAACCAAAATCTTCTCCCCACACTAATCCTTCATTAGTTAGATCATCATAAAGAATTGTTGTTGCTTTCTTTACCGCGATGGCGCCCGTGGATTGGAGAAGTTGGTTGAGGGCTGAATGTTTAGAGCGAATCTGTAACCGTCTGCCATCAATACCAGTAAGATAACCGCGTTGCGTAATGCGTTCTTCGATGAGATCTTTAAGCTTCTTGATAGCAGGTAGATTGCTATAGAACGTATCAATAGTTTTCTTACCCTGCTTGTATTGGGAATCTTCGCTGCCATCTGGCGCAATAATTGATCCCGTTTTTTTTGCACCGCCGCCATATAAAATGCAATAAATAAGCCGCTTCGAAAGATCACGGGTTGCTTTGCTGATCTCACCCACACCATCGTAGATCCCAAAGAGCTTGGCATTGTATGTGTGGATATCAAAACCTTCTTTGCTGACCAGGCTGGCGTACTCACCGTCATCAAAGTAAGCAAGCCAAGCGCCTAGCGCCCTGAGTTCGAGTCCAGAAGCATCAGCACCAACCAGAGACCAACCATCAGGAGCATGGAAAAGAGCACGGCACTCAGCTCCAAAAGCGTGACCAACACTGGGGACTTGGGCCATGTTGGGACGCTTGTGGCTGCAACGTCCACTAATGCAGGCGTTAGTAACAACTTCACCATGGATCTTTCCATCTTTGTAAATTTGACAGTGCTTTAACCACGCCTCTTTTCCTTCTGCTATCTGACCTAACCGTTTGTTAAGTAGTTGATACTCAGCTAAGAGATTAGCTTCTGGATATTTCTGACCAAGCGCCTCAAGAACATCATCATCCACTTTAGGAGATCCCTTTTCCGTGGAGTCAAATGTAATCTCAGGATATTTTTCTTGAAGTCGCTGAGCTGTTTGCTGTCTGGAAGCAGGGTTGAAAACAGTAACCTTTGTTTTAAGTTGTTTGCCAGTCTTTTCCGACCAGCGTTCTTCCGCAATAGGCGGGAAGGTTTCCTGGAGTTGATCTTCAAGCTCAGAGCGTCGAGCTTTGAGCGTGTTGACCAGGGCAAAGGCTGCCTTTTCATTGAAGGGAAAGCCAAACGCCTCTTGCTTTGCCATGACCAGAGCAAATTCATGTTCAAGTTCTATTGAACGAGGGTCAGCATTTTGAGAGGACATGTATTCATATAGTCTAGTCGAAACTTCTACGTCACCTTCACAATATTTCTGCATTGTTTCACTCCACTGTGCCCACACATCTTTTATTTCTTCATCTTCTTTCTTAGCTTCCTCTTTAAATTTGATCTTAGATACTCCCAGTCGTTCACCCCATGCAGCAAGAGAGTGACGACCAAAATATTTACGATCAATATGAGAGAACTTCGCCGCATCAACAGGCTCTAGCTCAGGCCAGAATAATCGACTGGTAATAAGCGTATCAAAATACTTTACATTCTTTTTTAATTCAAAGCGAGGATATATCTTTTTGATAACAGGGATATCAAACTTTAAACCGTTATGGAAAATAACTTTATCTGCGTTTGAAAGTAATTCCAATCCTCTTTCTATAGGCATGTAGTCAGGTTGATCTGCACAACTAAATATCTTTTCCTTATTTACATCTTTCATAACAAGACAATGTATTGTATCTAAAACAGGAAGCAAACCATTTGTCTCAATATCTACAACTAACTCAATCATTGATATTTTCCTCCAGATATTTAATAGCTTTTTTGATCTTTTCTATATCATCATTAAACATTCCAATACCCGAGTTACAGCGTGTACATAACAGTCCCCTGACTTTGCCTGTTTTATGACAGTGATCTAAAGCCAGTCTTCCAGATTTTAGATGACTATTTTGTTGACATATTTTACAAACTCCATTTTGTTCTGCAAGTATTTCTAAATAGTCAACTTCAGTTACACCGTAGTTTTTCTTTAAACTGTATCTGTAAGTGTGATCTTTACCTCGCTGTTTAAACTTTTCATCTGTCTCCCAACGAACAGCTGCCTTGATTGAACAACACTCTTTGCAGTGAGAACGATATCTTTGCCGCCGCTCTCTTGGACATCGACCTCGCTTGTAAAATTCATCAACAGGTTTAACTTTTTGACAGCAAGAGCACTTCTTAGATTCCAAATGAACACTAGCAATGTAGGCCATAATTATAATGGCCTTATCCCTTTGGCGCCTATTTGGAATAAGTCTCATAATAAGACTGACTTAGAAGAACTTTTTATAGAGCCTAGCTACGTTAACAATCTCAAGATCATTGACAAGATCATTTGCTTGCAATCTCTTTAAGACATTCTTTATTTCTGTCAGGTCTTCCAAGCACAATGCTTTGTTTAGAACTTGTGTACTATCCACTTCATTGAGAAGCACGCCGTCCTTCCCTGGCGTCAAGCACAACACTTTAGATAGAGTGTTGTCACAGAGAACATAACCACGTTGCATCTCACTCCTCCATTCCATCTTGAGGAATTGCACGCATCAAGAAGATATCAAGTGCAATGTGAAGAAGCATGGGAGCCATGATCAGTGCCCTGTTAGGAAGACCGCCAAAGAGAGAAGCAAGCTTATCGGAGAGATCAGTCTTATGAAGTTCTTGGAACTCAATGGATAGCATATGCGCTAAGCTGAGCAAGAAATCTTCTAGATCTTCATCAGGATTCTTGAGCTTTTCAACAATCTCCCAAAGCTCTCGATCCTGTTGTATTGTAATAATTAGATCGTTCACACAATGACCTACAGAGTCTGTCGAAAGCGTAGCACTACTACTTTCAAAGTCAACGATCAGTATTGTAAAGTCTTTCTGACTCCTTTATATGAGTATGAGCCTAATCATTGGGTGTGGAAGTTTGGTTTTGCTGTCAGCAAATCAAAACGTCAACTAAATGATTGGTATCAAAAGAAAAAAAATCAACGTAGCAGATTGCTACACACACAGATCACTGGTAAATCAGGGGTAATACCAATTATCCGTGGCTTTGATTGTGTGCTGCGGATGCGTTGGCAATTAGAACCTGGCGATGCAGTCTATATAGATTCCACTTCAGCAAGACGGCATACCCAGTTTAGAGCTTTTCTAAGATGGCTACCACGACATCCTGACTGGGAAGCTGATTGCTTTAACAAAATATTTTGGTGGCATCGCCCGCCTTATGCAGGCGATCCACTTTATAAGATGGGGAAAATTATTCCAGTGGTTCCGGAAGATCCGCTAGCTCCCTTGGTGAGCGAGCAGTATTTTCAATCGTTTCTGTTCCATCCGTATCCTGGAGTCCTTGAAGATATGCTTCAATCCAAGACTGAAACAAAGAATCAATGAGACCAGGCTCGATAACATTACAGAGTTGGTAGTAACCGGACCGCAGCGACTCTAGAGAATCTTGATCACCCACATGGAGAAGATGATCAAACATGGCAGCAAGCCAGATGTTTGGTTCTTTGCGTGGATCAAGTAGTTTGTTCATATGCGGTCTTGAGTTTCGGTGTCAGTGAGGAGGCTAGCAATAATAAATGATAGGTTAACGATGACCAAGTAACCAACTGGTAAATTGAAATTAAATAGAAAGATGATATTGATGAGTACCCAAATCAAGAAGACGATAGAAGAAATCATTCAAGTTCGATGATGATACGACGTAGCCGACCACAGCCATCACGTTGAGAGTAGACAACAAATTCTCCATCGCCACTTTCAGTATCAAAAGAAGTAAACAGATTCCACTGAGGAAGCTCAACAGAATTTTCTTCTGATGCCTGGAGATAAGTTGGATCAACAACAGCGATTGAACCGGAATCACAAGAGACTGTTCCTATGATCTTAGGTTTGCATAATACAGGCATGGGTTGAGAATGTAAAGCACTATGTCTTATTATATCAGTGGGCCGAAGAAGAACCATGTCAGGCCTGGGGAGCAGAAGTTTTTATGGTTTCCTTCTGCTGGAAACTGAACAGCCGTGCCCCGTTGGTGCGGCTGCACCCCATTCTTAACAAATAATTAACACTTAGTGTTGCAGTATAAACTGTAGTAATTAATACAAATTCCTATAGTTAAGAGTATGTGGCTGGTGCCATGACTCAATTAACTTATCGAGGTGTTCCTTATCTGAAGGAACAAGAAGCTTTATCAAACAGGAACTGGTGGAACCTAGCTCACCGGCCGGGTCTTTGGTTACGTTATCGCGGACAGAAGTACCGTCCGATTCAGACTGGCGGCTTACTATGAAGCTAGAGAGGATCCCGAATCACGGGGTTTAAACAGGGGTCGGCCCCCATTCCTCTCGTTGCTTCATCGTTGACATCACAGCTTCCACTCTGTGATATCGAGGAGTCACCCCCTGAAAGGTGACGGACCAGTGGCCACTGGTGGTCTGCAGAACCAAAGAAATTATAAAGTATTAAACCACGGTTGTCGATCCCTGAAATTTCTCACGGCTCATGCGAAGTGTGATCTGATCACCGTGCTCAGGGATTTCAGAAGTTCCTTGGTGAACCAAGATCTCCCAGATGGTTTGATTGATCTGCATTAGTTCACGGCAATACCGAAGAATTAATTTGTCTTTATCTTGTCCAACCTTTAAGGTTAGGACTTTTTTATACACAGCAATAGGTTCATCTTCATTATCCTGGCTATAGCAAGCAACCCAGTAAGAAGCAGAACGAGTTGGAAGTTTGCTGGCGACAAATCCTTTCATGAATGTTACAGTGTTGATTCCTATGATCTATTCATGGGGTGTTACCCGTAACCAACATCGGTCAGGGCCTTGCCTCGTGAAGCTTGGCCTAAGTTGGAAAGCAAAGAGCCGTGGTTCCACACACGGCTTAGCTTTTAGTGAAGGTGACTACTGGGCTTCAAGCTCGATAGCAATGGCCATAAGTTCGGCGCGTATTGCTGATGCGTTTACATCACAGCAAGAGTCATACGGAAGACGTGGCGCTGGAACCACCTGATCTGCAGCGGCTCGCAGGGCAGCGGCGAGCGTTGCTTCGACTTCTTTGTGCGGATTTTCGTCCATGCGCCGATAGGCGGCATTTAGGACTGCTTGTGCAGCGGGTGAAAGTTCAGTCATTGAGCAGTCCTCCATCAACAAGACCGTCGCACCATTCCTTGAACGGTCCTTCAATCTGAGCCATGGTTTTGTTGTCGATGGCTTCGGGCTTGCGGATTATGGCGATAGCCAGGCCAAGTGCATCGCCAAGACGATTCTCCAGCGTGTCTAGTGGCACAAACTTGTAGTCAGTCATCGAGCTGCTCCAGTGCGCGGCGGACAATAGTGAAATCATTAATATCCCAAGATGGATCCGCAGCTTTGTCAAGCAGTGCCAGCGCCTGCTCTTTCAAGCTTGGCGGCTTCGGGCGGCGATGACGCCGTAGATCGTCTCCGCTCCACGGAGGCAGTTTAGGGAGCCATTTACAGCACGCCTCCAGCTCAGCGTCTGCTCCTGCTCTGTAAATATCTTCAAACATTGCATAGAGTGATCTCCCTGCTTCAAACTGTTCTGACCACCTCTGGATCATCTCCGGCGATGGGGTGATGGGATGTTGTTGTGTCATGGGTGATTAGTGGAAGCTGTTCGTAAACGGGCAAGTATTAGCTGATTCCTGTTTCCAGGTAATACATGCCAATACCTGCCATGTGCTACAGTGCTTGGGCTGACCAGAAAGCAGCAAAGCGACTGGAGTGAGATCCAGTTGCAAGAGCGGCGGGAGTTGCATCCTGCCGCTTTTTAATGCTTTTAACAGTGAGAAGGAAATACGACAATGCTGTCGGGAAGTTGTTCAAGGGCGCGGCGGACAATAGAAAAATCATTGATATCCCAAGATGGATCCTCTGCTTTATCCAGAAGATCAAGCGCCTGCTCCTTCAAGGTTGGCGGCTTGGGGCGCATTGCTTCTACCAAACCCTTACCTGTCGGAGTGATTGTCAAATGTGACGCATCCAAGGAATTTTGGTCTAACCACTCCGCGTCTGCCTCAAGTTGGCGGTCTGCACCCCATTGGGCGGCGTGGGTGGCAATGTCCTGTAGCTTGGTATTAGTGAGGGTCACCATCTCACACGGTGATAGCGCAGAAAAACCTGGCTCCTTTCGCCATTGCTCAACCAGCTCTGGCGGTGGGGTGATGGGATGTTGTTGTGTCATGAGTGATTAGTGGTAATGGCTAAGTGAGTTTGCCATTGTGTTACTCAGTGAACGACATCATATACATCAACTGTCATATACTTTCCGTATCAATAGATACCAAAGCCATGACGTTAACGTATCGCGGTTGCAAGTACAACCAAGAAGACCAAGCCAAGAAGGACCAAGCCTGGTGGAACTTAGCCCACCGTCCCTGGCTCTGCCTGAAGTACCGTAACATCTGCTACTTTCCTTACGTCACTGGAGGACAAATCAAATGAACAAAGCACTGATCGTCTACCTGGTTAACCAAAAGAAAAAGCTGGCACGCAAGGATGTGGAGTCCAAGCATGCCGTCACGGAACTAAAAAAACAAAGCGCCGCGACCTTCTGATCGCCACTTGTCTAACTCTTCAGTCTTCTGCAAAGGCTGCTTCTCCGATGATGGAGAATTCTTTGCAGAAGATTGTTTTGATTCTGTCTGCAATTTGTCTGTGCTCGAATTGGGTTCCTGGTTCACAGCGAAGTTGGAGATAGTGGATCCACGACCTGATGGTACCGTTCAT
>Ga0208795_1000091_pt1 | contig 41235 bp, 43 predicted proteins | sample CB_VirMetaG_6_FD_184541 | JGI IMG/M metagenome (GOLD analysis project Ga0208795, IMG submission 184541) | Freshwater to marine saline gradient viral communities from Chesapeake Bay - CB_1508_2 Viral MetaG (SPAdes) (version 4) | ecosystem: Environmental > Aquatic > Marine > Coastal | place: USA... | reverse complement strand
ACGAAGATGCGCGGTAAGTCAGTTAAGTACTACGACAAGAATGCAGTATTCAAATCAGTTGATCCACAGACATTACCAGACAATATGCTTATGTATATTGATTCTGATGTAGGTGACAACAGCAACAGCAATATCATCAAGAAGATGGACATGGTTGGCAATAAGCTAATCCCTGCCCTGACTGCCGCTGGTGCTGGTGGTGCTATCAACCCACAAGCTGCTATTCGTATCGCATGTAAGACACTTGAAGCAATGGATCTTGATCCACTTGACTACCTAGTTGACTATACTTCTGATGAATTCAAAGCACAAGCAGAACAATCCCGTCAGGGTGAAGTAGCTGCTAACGAGAAGAAACAGAAGCTAGCAGAAGCAGAAGTAATGCTTAATATGGCACAAAAGCAAGCTACTCTTGACTTGACTAATATTCAAGCAAAGAATGCTATGCAGGATAACGCTAAACAGATGATGGTAGCGTTGGATAAGTCGCAACAAGAATGGGCAAAGCTCTGGATTGCTGCTGCTAAGGAAGGCGTTGAGCTTCCACCACATACACCACCAGAACAGCTATTAGCTGTAGCCAGCAAGTTCGTAGCCAGCTATTCAGGTAATGATGCCACTGCCCCAAAAGGTAGTACAGCACCCACACCGCTACCCGGCCCTGCTGCTGCTGCACCTGATATGATGTAAATAACATGGTCACCACCTCTGCGTAAGTACGTGGTGATTTTTTAGAAGGACACAATGGACAAATATCGTGAAGCCTTTAATAGTAAGGTTAAACCAAAACAGAATCATGAAGACGGTACCTATAAGGTAGAACCATTTCGTGATGCACAAGTAGCCCTAGGCCGCGCTCAATTCGTTAATCGTGAACGAGAGCAGTTCTTTGGTGACGCATATGGGGAGATCTTAAGTGATCTCTTTATCACATGGCTCAAGTCAGAGCCACATGCAACTAAAGAACGAGAGTACCTGTATAGCACTGCTATGGCACTTGGTTCAGTTAAAGAGAAACTAGTACGCATTGAAACCTATGGTAACAATGTGAAATATATCCAACAAAAATCCCAAGAAGGGGAAGAGGAAAACAATGAGTAATCAAGAAGCTAAAGTCACACTGCTCCGTGTACGGGACGAACTCGTACGGGATATTGCCTTTTCTGGCAAAGCCGGAGGAGCAGGTCGCGCTGGTGCTTATGCACCGCAACTAGTCCACATTCAAGGGGCTATTGATGTTATCGATCGGCTTATCCAGGCAGAGGAAATTAAAGTTCCCGCGCTTAAGACGAATTCCGAGCGCATGGCAGAAGTACGCGCACATAAGACAGCTTAACCAACAAGACACAAGGACTAATATATAATGACATTACCACATATCGCACAACTCTCTACCAATACACCAGCATCAGAAATTTCTAGTGCTAGTTTTAACGATGACAGCGGCAATAGTGAACGGAGCGAACAAGCCTTCCTAGATGATATCCTACGTAACTCCCCTGCAGCTGCTGCTCTCGGGATTGATACCGGGTCTCTACCAGAAGAGGATGAGGTTGTCCCAGCTCAAGAATCAGAATCTGACAACGAAGTACCCGAAGGTTCTGAAGATGAGGAGAGTACAGATAATGAAGAGTCGAATGAAGACTCAGAAGATGATGCTAAATCAGAAGATGATAAGTCTACCTCTGATTATGAATTACCTACTGAGGAAGATATCGATTGGGAATACAAAGTTCCAGTTACCATCAATGGTAAAACTGAACATTTGACCCTAGAAGAAATCCGTAAGGGTTACGCTACTGACAAACATCTGTCAAGTAAAGGTCGGGAACTCGGAGAACAGAAGAAGCAATTAGAACTAGAACGTTCAGAAAAGCTAAACAGTTTAATCGAAATGGGTACGTTGGTTCATGAAGAACTAACCGCCGTGGAGACCTCACTTAGCTCACAGTATCACAAAATCAATGCCGATTTCGAAAAGGCCCGTGATGAGGGTGATACTTACGCTGCTCGTGAGTTAAAAGAACAACGTGAAACTATTCAAGAACAATACTGGAAAGCGCGTAAAAGTCGTGAAGAAAAGACAGAGCTTATTAGCAAGCGATTGCAAAAAGATCAACAGGAAAGGCAACAAGAGTTACTGAAAGCGTATGGGGCAAATATCAGCAAGCTGATCCCTGATTACTCAGATAAAGTTGCTAAGTCTGTTCGTGAGTTTGCACTCAAGGAAGGAATTCCTGCACAATTACTCGAATCAATTTATGACCCAACGGTCGTGAAATTCATCAATGACTACCGCAAACTTAAGACCGCTAAAGAAGTAGGCGCTGCTAAACGCACTGCTCCTGCACCGACAAAGTCGATACCCACTAAGAGTGGTGTTACTCCACAGCGCCGGGAACAGGAAAATGCAAGCAACTCACGCTCAAAGGTTTTAACAGGTAACGGTTCTAAACAAGACGAATTAGATTTTCTAAAACGTATTTCTTCTGTAAGCAAAAAACTATAATCAATCTATGAAGGAAAATTAAAATGGCTGGAAATAATTTCGCAACTGGTGGCTCCAAAGCCGCCGCTCGTAGCTCTGCCGCTACTGGTAACTCTGTCAACGCCGGAGAAAAGGAAGACCTCGCTAATTTCATTAGCATGATCTCTCGTGATGAGACCCCTTTCTTAAGCTCAATTGGTAAGACCAAAGCTACCGCTGTTCTCCACGAATGGCAAACCGACGAACTCTCAGCACCTGCTTCTGCAGCTGTCGCTGAAGGTGTTTCTTATGTGACTCAGCAGTCTGCACAAGCTGCCGAGCCTTTCCGTACTCGTCTAGGTAACTACACCCAGATCAACAGCAAAACTGTTACCGTTACTGGTACCAAACGTGCTGTCGATCAAGCTGGTGTTGCTGACGAATACGCGTATCAGCTCAAGAAGCGTGGTACCGAACTTCGCCGTGATGTCGAGTTTGACTTGGTCAATGGCTGGAAGTCCAGCAATGGCTCTGGCACTCGTACCTTCGGTGGATACCAAGCTTGGGTGAACTACACCACTGCTTACACCACACCAGCTACTGCACTCAATGTGTTGACTACTCCTGCTGAGTACACTGCCCCTACAAACCAAGGTGGTGGTGTTGCTGGTACCTTCACAACTGTTACCTCTGCTGACAAAGTCTCCTTGACTCTTGCTCACATTGACACAGTTATGCAAGCTATCTATGAGAATGGTGGTAAAGCCACTAAGCTCATGGTCAGCCCTGCTAACCGTCGTGTGTTCTCAGCCAAGGCTCAGTCCGCTGGTTCAGTGACTGGTTCTACTGGTGACGGTAACGTTCGTCGTAACATCGACACTGATGGTAAAATCCGTCAGTCAGTTGAAGTTTACATGTCTGACTTCGGTGACATCATGGTTGTTCCTAACTACGTTATGGGTATTTCTAATACTTCCATCTCTGGTCTTGACAACGCTGCTAACTTTAGCGCATTCGTATACGACCCAATGTGGTTCAGCTACGCTTCCCTACGTCCTTTGCAAGAAGTTGACCTAGGCCAGCTTGGTGACTCCATCATCGGTCAGATCGTGGAAGAAGGTTCCCTAGAGTGCCGTAACCCTAAAGGTTGTGGCTTGATCTTCGGTCTTTCAGGTCTATAATTAATTAAAGGGAGGGGAGAAATCCTTTCCCTTTTTTATTTGGAGAAATAAATATGGAGTTTCTAAAGATTACAGCAGTGGATGGTACTATCACGTACATCCCTGATAACTACGTTGTGCATGTACATGCAACAGCTGATACACTCGATGCGGGTTCTAATTACAGCGCACCTAAGGTTATTCGTGGACGTATCAATGAGGTCAGCTACGCGGTTGTTACCGGAACTGTGTTCTCATGGGTAACTGTAGCAGCAATCCCTGCTTACGCAGGAACAGGTTCTATTCGTTACGAATACGGCTGCAAGACCTTTGACGGTGCATTCAACGCCGCCATGTCAAACTAAAGAAGGAAGAGACACAATGGGATACAATTCAATCGATGGTTTAGCCTATAGCTTCACCGTTAAAGAGCAAGATAAGGATTTTAAGCTGGAACAAAATGTTGAAGCTTATAAGGATTATGCAGCACAGCAACGTGCTCTAGACTCCGATGCGAGAGCTGGTCGTCAATACCGTTCATTCGCGATCATCCCTGACATCGTTGCTATCGATATCTTGACTAAGTATGGTCTAGACATTCATCACCCTGAATTCATGAATGACCCTGCACAGCTACGTAAGCTGAAGCAGATTATCATTTCTGATTATCCGTTGCTACAAACAAGCAACATCAAAAACGCTTAATAAGCAATTAGTAAACAATTAAGGAGTATTTAAAATGGCAAAATGGGTATCAGCTGGCGTTCTAGACGGTGGCTTAAATTATATTAATTCAACAGTGACAAAGATGTACCTTCTCTCAGCATATTCTGTTGGCAATAGCTACGCTACGGTTATTGCTAATGCGCTAAATGCGGGCATTACAATGGCTCCTGCTGACCTCGTATTATCAACATCAGGAACATCACGCGTATTAACTACTGCTGTTAAAACAGCTGCAGCTACTGCATCAGCAACTGGAACACCTGACCTACACTTCGCTTTCACTGATGGTTCTTCTCAAGTGATCTGGGTGACTGATGAGACAACTAACCAACCAATCACTGCAGGTAACACTTTGAATTTTCCAGCATTGACTTACACGTCAACACAACCAGTCTAAAGGAGTATTATGGCTACAGGTCAAGGATCAGTTGTATTTAATTTTGGATCTGCCCCCGGCACCAATGTAGTCACTACTGAGGTAGCTGATTCATCTATTAGCGGTACTTCCAAGGTTGAAATTTATATTATGGGTACTGATAGTACTGCAACACACAACGCATACGAGCACGCTATATTGGCGCTAGGTAGTCTTCAATTAACACCCATCGCAGTTACGGCGGGTGTAGGTTTTACGGCACAAGCTGCAACAATGCTTCGCTTAAATGGAACAATAACTGCTCGATACGTATGGGCTGACTAAGGAGAAATAAATGGCAGGATTAAGAATTGAGGGATCGACCTCTGGAAACGTAGTAGAAGTAGATGCTAGTAACAATTTAAAAATTGCGGGTGCGGTGACTATTGCTGACCCGCTAGTTCTTTCTAACACAACAGTCGGTAGCGTACGTAACTTTAGTGAAAACGATGCGGGACTAGGTACTGGAACTCCTTACTTATTATCCCCTGAAACAAACAGTGAGTCACAATTAAAAGTGACCCTAGAGAACCTCTTAGATGATGAAGTTATTACTTACTTTAATTCAAGTAAGTTTAGTACTACAAACATTAGTACAAACGCGCTAATAACAGGCGCGGGTTGGAATACGGATACTACTATGGTTGCTACTAACCTCGGTGCTTACGCTAGGTTTCAGGCGTATAAAGGCGTAAAGCTTATGGGTTCTGAAATTATTTCGCTAGATTTGAGCTGGACTCTTTCTCACACAAATGCTACTTACAATAGGCTGTATATGGGTCTTGTTGTTGGTGGACCAGCCAATAATGAAGCTTCTGATTATGTTGGATTTCTTTTCGATGCAGTAGGTCTCACCGGAGTTATTCGGCAAGGAGGTACCTATATCAGTTCCGTAACTTTAAAAGGAGCTGATGGCTCTCCTTTTGTCACTACTTACGGACGTCAATATAATACAACTATGTACGTTAATGTTCGTGAAGTAACGTTTTGGATACAAGACCCTGTATTAGGTTTAACGTGGTTAGCAGGTCGGATTGTTACACCATCTGGTTATGCCTCACCTCTAATATCTTCTTCTGACTATAAAGTTATGGCGCATAATTTTCGCACTACAACCCCTCCAGTTACAGCTTGTAATTTTATACTTAAAAGATACACACTACGTAAGGGCGGGATAGGTGCATTACCCTCATTTAATGAACAACAAGCCAGAATCTCTGAGCACGCCTACCAAATGGGTAAAGTGCAGGCTGGTATGGGGCCATTAACTACGTCAGGTAGCTTAACTAGGAATGCCGCGCTTGTGCCAGCTAACAACGGTTCAACCCGCTTAAATGTATTAAACGGGATTGTAAAAGAAAACGGTACGATGGCATTAGGTGTTGATGGTGTGCTAATGCATATGAACTTATATAACCCTGGTAATTATTCGAGACTTCGTATAGATGGTGTAAGTATCGCTTCAGCAGTGACTACTGCATTTACTGCTGGAGGCTTTTCTAAGTTCTTTTATATTGCGTTTGCGGGTTATGCAACAGGTAGTAACTTAAATGGTCTTTATGGTAACGGAACAGACTCCCCAGAAGGTAATGGCCCGGGTAAAGCTTACCGAATGGTGATGCTGCCATTTGTACAACACTACACAGCAACGCACCAGCCGGGTGTCACGAATGAACAAAACGTGACATACCATAAGTTTAAAAATCCAATATACTGCAACTACCAAGAAGACATAGCTCTTGCCACTTTTAACGAGGGTGCAGCTGCAGGTGTTGGCGGTATTATCACACACGTTGTCCAGTTCGATTACTGCTGGGAATAAATTAATTAATTAAGGAGAAGAATAATGGCAGGATTTAGAATTGAGGGTAACACCTCTGGAAATGTAGTAGAGGTAGATGCAGATAATAATATCAAGGTAGTTACCTCTAACAATCCCTTGTACATGGGTGGCTTTCGTAATTTCAGTGAGAACGATACAGGTCTAGCGGTAGGTGGCGTTCCCCTACTCTCTTCTCCTGAAGTAGACACTGATTACCGACTTCGCGTTGCCACAGATCTTTCGTTAGATGAAGAAGATTTGGTATATACAGCACAAAATTTTACAAAGCATGCGCTACATATTAATACCTATGTTCCAGCATTCACGCTTTTAGGTATCAATTTTAATTCAACGAATATTACAACTGGTAATTCCGCTGCTTCTTTTCGAACATACAAAACTTTTTCACTAGATGGTACCGAAACAGTTTCATTAGATGTTGAAGCAGCAATCAGTGCTGTAATACCAGTGAACACTACCATTGAGTTTGGATTTGGATTGGCGGCTACTACTGCACCATACGCTATTTTTGATGGTGTATTTATTAGAGCTAACTCAACAGGTTTACAAGGGGTAGTTAGGAATAACAGCACTTCTGATATATCTACAACATCGCTATTCACTGATACATCAGGTGTGTTATTTCAACCAACCCCTGCAGTTAAATACCAGTATATCGTATACTTGTCAAACCGAGAAGTGCAATTTTGGATTAGAGATCCTATTTCTGCTGAAATTTGGCTAGCAGGTATTTTACAAACACCTTCGGGTTACGGATCACCGATGGCGTCACCTGCTACACAGGTGATTTTTAAACAGAACAATAGCGCAAGCGCACCAGCGACTGCGACTAGTTTATCTGTATCACGATACCACGTTCGTCGTGGTGGTTTAGCACTAGCTACTACTGTAGGTGAGCAAAGCGCACGAACTTCTGAATCGATCTACTCAGCTGGAACTTTGACTACAACAGCTGCCCAAACTATCACAGCGGGATCTATTACTCGACCAGTAGGGCAAGTGCCCAACAATACAACGTCAACACTAGCATCTCTTGCAGGTATTTATGTTGAAAATGGAACATTAGCTCTCGGTACAGATGCTATTCTCATGTCATATCAGGTTCCTGCTTTACCTGTAGCACCCGGTACTACCTTCTTACAGAACCGCCGTTTACGGATTGACGGTGTGAGCGTTACCTCTGGTGTTACCACTGCATTCGCTACTGGTGGCTTTTCTAAGTTTTTCTATATTGCCTATGGATCAACGGCACTATCACTAACAGGCGTCACTGCGGATACCGTAACAACTAAAGCATGCCGTAGGGTTCCAACGAGTATTGTTCAGCATTACACAGCGACACACGCGCCCGGTGCGCCCAATTTTGCTAGCGCCTCTTACCATAAATTTAATACACCACTTTATGTTAATCCCGGTGAATTCATTGCGTTAATTACTTACCACCAAGGCGTTGTAGGTACTGTTGGTGTAATCACTCATGCGCTAAGTTTCGACTATAGCTGGGAGTAATTTAAATGTCCCTATTACTAGCTTTAACAGCAGCAGGGACAGGACTATTAGGTGATAACACTGCACAAATAGGTGTATCAGAAACAGGGGTTATAACCCAGATACCTCCGTTAACTGGAGCCGCAAGTGTTCAAGTGGGTATATCAGGTAATGGCACAATAGCAACGGATAATTTCCTTGCTGGGGATGACAGTGGCCAGACAAGTTTATCTAGTGATGGTATTCTTGTAGTACCTATAACATTAGACACTGCGACTTGTATTCAAACAAGTGTATCAGAAGCAAGTGTAATAGTTCAAGTGCAAATGCTATTTAGTGATACAAGTATTCAGGGCAACTTACTGAGTATTAGTAACATAGATATATTAACGCCATTAACTGGTGGTACTAGCACTGAAATTAACACTTGTAGCGATGCTGCAACGGGTACTGAACATGTGCTACAAACGAACAATAGTGTTCAAATTAGCTTATCAGATACTGGATTAGTTGAAGAGATCCATGTTCTAATCAGTGATGCAAATATACAAATTAGTTTGTCTAGTGCATTACCTGTGGATCAAGCAGTACCCTTGGAGTTTGGAACTAACGTTCAGACACCTACCTTGGGTACTGGCATTCTCACTCAACTAATGGTACTACAGCAAGGTTATGGATCTATTAACCGCAACTACTCACCTTCTGACGAAGTAATCCAAGATGGTGTGTTACTAGGTTATGCTCCTTTTATTGATTGCCGACAGCTTAACGAAAGTACTGGTGGGGCAATAAAAACCGAGGGTAATTTACTTGGGCAAAGCAACTACGAGATTAATTTATCTAGTGCTACACCTATACTTGTAATACACATTTTAACTAGAACAACTGGTGTTCAAAATGCTACTTCTTCAGAAAATGCAATTGTTGTAACTATTGTTACTCCACCTAAAAACGCCGCCGCATACACCGCATACGTACCTACTGATAAGTATGCTAATGGAAATGGCCTACAAATATTCGTACCAGACTAATAACCCAATAATAAGGTAATAAGAAGTGGGCTACTTAGTCAGGTAATTAACAATAAGGATACATAATGAGTTTACTATTTATGGATGGCTTTAGTCATTATGATACTGATAATGCAGGTCAGAAGGGGTGGATTCAATCTTTCCAAGGGGGAACACCCTATCCTCCTGCATATTTTCAGATAATGCCTTCAGACGGTCGTCGAGGTAATGGGTGCCTAAGGTTACTTAGCGATGAAACAGCTATGTATTACGCAAAAATACCAGTATCCTCGCCAATACCTATAACAACTATTATCACTGGTTTTGCTGTTAAAATATCCGAATGGAGTAAGGACATTTTTTATTTATTGAGTCCAAACACAGTTACTGAGGATGTTCTAGGATACCTCATTACCGATACTTTTGGAAACCTCAGAGCTTACTTATCGACTGGCCCTGAGCTAATTAGTACTACCACAATTATCCCTGTTGGTGTATACACCTATATTGAATTTAAATATACAGTGTCTCCCGCATGTCCTGCTGGAGCCTGTCAACTACGGGTTAACGGTGTTCTTGTCGGGTCGAATACTGGAGGCGAGGAAACTAATTTACCAGCAACAGATGCACTCTATCCGGGTGTTGGGTATGCTATGTTTATTGGGGGTGGCACAACGGGTTTTAATACAGACATTGCTGATCTCTATATTTGTGATGACCAGACTACTAATAATATTGATTTCTTAGGTGACTGCCGAGTAGATACTCTCTACCCAAATGCCGATGGTAGTGCCCTAGATATGGTTCCTAGTATTGGAACTGACCATTTTGTGTTAGTTAATAACCCGTTACCATCTACGGGTACTTATGTTTCCGGAGACACCCCAGGTCAAATGGATCTGTATGGTATGGATGCTCTACCTACGATTACAGGAACTCTTGCGATACACGCTGTGCAAGCGATAGCATCTGCTAAAAAATCGGGTGTTGAACCTCTTGATTTAAAAGTTGTAATTGATTTAACTAATATGCCAGACACTCCCTTACCCCTAGATGCAAATCCAGGTATGAGTTTGTACGTTATGGATAGAGATTCTATTGGAGCTAATTGGGATGAGACCTCAGTTAATGCGATTGAAGTAGGTGCTGTATTGGAATAATAATAAAGTATAAAGGAGAGTATTTCTATGAGTACTGCGCTGCTTGAACAAATTGTTTTAGAAGTAATTTCTTCTAATTCACCCGTGACCGATATAGTACTTGTAGCGGATACCTCGACACAGATAAACTTATCATCAGTCGGTTCAAATTCTAAGATTTTGTTTGGTGGTTTAAATACACAAGTGAGTATCTTATCTTCTAATGCTTTGAGTTTAATCTACAGACTCCAAAGCACTGGTTGTCTAAAAATAGACAGTTTAACCACGGGTATTGTAGCTCAAACTCCGGGTACTCCTTGGAGTGATTCTAGGTTCCGAGCATTCGTGCCAACGGAGAAATATGCTAACGGTAATGGGTTCCAAATACAGGTACCTTTTTAAATAATTAAGGGGAACTATGGATATTTTTGAAAAACAACCTGCTGACGTGCAGGATTACGATGTTAATTACACACGGTGGTTAGCTGGTATGGGTGACACCCTAGCCACTGCTGTTACAACCGTATCACCTGCTATTGAATTTAGTTTCTTAGTTTACCCTACTACAGGTATTATCAAGATCTGGGTTACTGGTGGTACTATTGGTCGCACATACACATTCTCTACGCTTATGACAACTGCCTTAGGTCGTAAGAAGAAGTTTGATATCCAAATTAAAGTGAGGAACTAATATGGCGAACAATGCTAAATTTAATGGCCTAGTTAAAAAGGTCAGAGGTTGGGCTAATAAGCCTGACACAAACGCTTTACCTGACGCAGTTATCGAAGACTGCTTAACATACGCTGCTGATGAGTGCTACCGTGTACTACGGATACCACCATTAGAAAAGTCAACAGTATACACCGTCACGGATGTAGACAACAAAAATGATAGCACAGAGCTAGGTGGTGTAAGTTTCCCTAGTATTCAAGCGTACACTTCCTTTCTAATCCCAGAGGATCTTACACAGTTTAATATGTTAAGGGCATTACCGAATCCAAATTTAGGTACTCCTTACTCGATGTATCCCGGTACTTCTACAATTGTGTTTAATGAAGTAACAGACAAGAGAACCTTCTTCGATATGCGTGGCGAGAAGTATTCTCTTTATAACTGGATGTGGATGAACAACAGGATTTATATTCACCCTCAGCTAGAAGCAGGTGCTCAAGTAGATATTAACTACTACTGCCGATTATGCGCTCTCAATGCAATGTACGAAGTTAACCCATTGAATTATGTTATTGGTGTAGCAGATGCTAACCAGCCATATCTTGAGATAAACTTAGTTGATATTGACTACGAGAATGTAACCCCGTTATGGTTCTCTGGCACTGGTGTTGATGAACTGTGCTTTGCAACAGAGGCTGAAGCGGTTAATTATGCTGTTACCGCTGGTGGTGTTCCCTACCTAAAAGAATTTACTGGTAGAGAAGTGCCTAATTGGTTACGTGACGAGAACGAAAGGCTACTACTTTGGGGTTCTCTTGCTAATATCGCTGGCTATCTATTTGATGATAAGATGGAGCAAAGGTATTCTATGCGATTCAATGATACTCTTAATTCTCTAAATAAAGAAGAGAAATGGCGTAGAGCATCTGGTGGTAATGTCCAGATGAATTTTAATGGTGGTAGTTTAATTTAAGGAGATGATATGGGATACCAACAAACACCGGGCTTTAGCCTAAACGTCTCCGATGGTGGGCAATATGAGGGCTATAACGGTACCTCATTTGTTGACGGAACAACCACCAAGGTTTTCTTTGTTCCAGTTACTAGTAGTACAGGTTCTGCTTCGTTACCTTCGGGTAATGAGGCTCAACGGGATGTTGCTGCTGTACAAGGGTACACTCGACAAAGCACTCAGCATGACCTCCTTGAGACCTTTGATGGCTCAGTTTGGTATAGCGTAGGTAGCAGGTTACACCCAATGGAAACCACTGAGAGAATAGGTTATGTATGTAACGCAGGCACTATGATTTTTGACATTACACTAGATGCTGTATTTGTTAAAACCATTTCTAGTGGCTGGAAAGAATTAACTTTCGTCTAAGTATTATGAGGATTTCTATTGCTTTAATATTGATCCTCATTGGCTTTATTGCTAACGAACTATTTCAAAAGGGAAAAATAATTATGAAAAAATTACTTGAGTTAATTACAGGTAAAGACAATACTACCTTAGACTTGGGTCGAGTTAGCTGGGTAGCTTCCACAGTAGGTGTAGTGGGTGGCGTTGTCGTTAACAGCTACAACGGACTACCTGTTGACCTTGTTCAATTTGCAACTGCATTAGGTGTAGTTGTTGCGGCTCATGCAGGTGCTTTGTTCCTTAAAAAGGACACTGAGCCAACACCGGATGCGTAGCTACAGCTCACGCGGTTATGAACTAACAAAGCGTTTTGAAGGTTGTAGACTAACACCTTACCGTGATGGTGGTGGTGTATTGACAAATGGTTGGGGTAACACCCACAATGTCATGGTTAATGTTAAGATTACCCAAGACCAAGCAGATGCAGATCTTGTTAATAATATTCAAGAAGCTGTTGATTGTGTCAACGATAACGTTATCTGGGATATAAACCAAAACCAATTTGATGCTTGCGTCGATCTTGTTTACAACATCGGATGTGGGGCATTCATTAGAAGTACTCTACTAAAGCTACTAAACAAAGGTTTAGAAGACGAAGCCGCTAATCAATTCCTTAGATGGAATAAAGATAACGGCGTAGTGGTTGGTGGACTCACTAACAGGCGTATGGCTGAACGAGATTTATTTAAGGAGCCAACTGATGATTAACTTACTAAGCCCTTGGCTGCTGCGAATAGGCTGCTTACTCGCATTAGTAGCCGGACTATTCTTCGCTGAAAGGCATATTGAAGGTATCGGTTACAACAAAGCACAAATCGAATTTAAGTTAGCTTCAGCACAAGCTGCTGAGATTAACCACTCTAAAGAAGTATCAATGCAAACTTCGGTAGACAACATAAGGAAGGAATCCAATGAACAAATCATTAAGCTTGCTATTGATCTCGATAGCGCTAAGTCTATCATCAGGATGCAGCACCCAACCGACCGTCCCCCCGAGTACACCCCGAGTACCGACACTGGACACTCCTGCAGTGGGGCCAGCCTTTTTACCTCGGATGCAGAATTTCTTGCAGGGGAAGCTGCCAGAGCCGACAAAATAAGATTAGAATATTTATCACTGGTTGAGCAGTATAACGTCATTGCTGAGACCTTAAACAAAGGAGTTAAGTAATGAACAATACAGAACGAGCACAACTAGTAGAAGACCTACGATTAGTTTTAGCAGCAACTGCACAACTATCAGAAGATGAGCATCAATGGGTTAAACTTGCTATCAGGAAAGAAGCACAAACAATTGCATTTCGAAACAGTATCATAGAGAAGACTGTATCGAGCTTGCTATGGTCGTTACTCGCAGCTGCTGGCATTGGCTTATTGGAACTCATTAGATCATATGTAATGACACGCACCTAGTCGGTACCTTATAGAAAACAACAGGAGAAAAAATGGCAGAACAAATTAAAGAACTCGGAAGAGGCGGTCTAAATACCGATGTCTCTCCTATGTTGTTACCTATGAATGTATTCACAGATGTGATGAATGTACGCTTCGATGATGAAGCTGTACAGACAATAACTGGTGAACGTAGCTACACTCTGAATGATGATAGCCAACACGGTCTCCACTGGAGAACACCTGATGGTGGTAAGAATGTTTATGTGTCATACGACCGACCACTTACGGGTGTTCGCGTTACCAGTGAGGATGCTCAAGGCAATATCACTGATATCTCCCCTTTAGTGCCTGCTGGTTTTGCATCGGATAGCGGCAATGTAATCCAGAGTTGTACTTTTAATGGTGGATATGCTGTCATTATTAATGATGGCCAAAATACACCGCATTATAGTTTGTATGGCGATGCGGTATCCGAAGCTAATATCACCCCACTACCCGGTTGGAATTATGTGTCAGGTACTTTTGTATCATGCAAAGTTATGCGGCCACTCAATTATGCGTTAGTTGCTGCTAATTTAACTATTAAGGTTGATAACGGCCCTAGTTATGATTACACATATGCACCCGGAACTATTAGGATATCTGTACAAGCCGCCACTGGAAGTATCCCAACTATATGGCAACCGGGATTGACAACTGATACCGCTGACGAGTTTGAATTAAGTTCAACTAGCCCGATATTAGATATGCTAGAATTACGTGGTAATATGTTTGTATATTCCCAAGAGGAAATAAATATATTAACTATTGGAGCTTCTACTAGGGTATCCCCTTACTCAAAGACTTACGGTATATTAACTACTGGCTGTGTTTGTGAGTATGATGGTAACCACTTAGTAGTGGGTAATGGGGATATTTATACTCACAATGGCTCTGGTAATATCCAGTCATTAGCTGATTGGAGAATAAAGAAATACTTTTTTGACAATTTAGATACTACCTTCTCAAAAAACGTGCATGTTGTTAAAGACAGCTATAATAAAGAAATCTGGATTGCTTATCCAAAGAAACAAGATTCCTATGGGAATACTACGGGATTTAGCGGTATAGATCTGCAAGGTAAATGCACTGAAGCTTTAATTTATCAATATAAAAATAATACATGGACTAAGAGACAATTGTTTCCAACTAATCATTTGTTTACTGGCCCAGATAACACAGCAACCTATCCTGACTTCTCTGCTGGATCTTTTGATTATACACGTACAATGGTTTACATGCTCTGTAGAGCACCTGTAGATTCCGGTACAATTACTAATCTTATTACTGACAACAGCTATTCTATGGCGTCTTTAGTTAATATTCCTGATTATGGCCCCGGCCCTTACTCATGGCCATTAACCGCTAATTATGGTACTGCTCCTTTCTTTGTTCCAGTTAAGGCTTATGTCGAGAAAAAGAAACTAAATACAGGTGATGTGACAGGTAGCTCTCTTATCTCAGCAATATACCCAATGATTGATATAGCACCTGTTGATGCTAATATCGATATAAGAGTGACAGGTCAGAACAACTATATTGAAGACTCTGATTTATCTTTGACTGATCAAGGTTCAAAAGATCTATTTACATTTTTACCATATAACCATCAAGCACAAGGCTACAAAGTAGAACCTCGCACTAATGGTAGGCTGCTCAATTTCCGTATCACAGGTATTGGCCATTGGCGCTTACCTACTTTGTCATTTGATTTACGACCTGCAGATAGGAGATAACTATGCAAGCACCCCCACAGACTGATGATCCAGCGCTAAATGCTTGGATGTACCAGGTGTATACTGATAGTGAATCCGGTAGCACTAATGTTAAAAGAGCAGTACCTCCCGGTTCCGGTGATGTTATTACGTATTCTAACCAGTACCTCTGGATTAAGTATGCGGATACGCTATCTGGTGAAGGTATGAGTAATAACCCTACTAATAAATATTATTGGGGGGTGTCTAACAAAGTTACCTCAAGTGAATCTACTGTTGCTACCGATTATCTGTGGTCATCGTACCCCTCTGGTTTTAGTACAAATAAAGAATTATACCTAATTAACGTAGGCTACCGTAGTGTTCGATTCAATATTGGCACTACGGCACCAACAGATAAGTGGATTATTGACCCTGGTGCTGCTATTGACCTCGATTCACCTGTACTTATGGGTACTGTGACTGCCGACGATATTAATGTTTCAGTCTTAACAGATATTTCTAATAACCTAGGAACACCACTTGCGGGCGATTTAACATTCTGCACAGGTATAGCTGATGGTCTGACCGCTGGGACTGTACTAACTAATGCAGATATGACTGGTGCAATTACGTCTGTTGGTAATGATACTGCATTAGGTTCATTTACTTCTTTACAATTAAAAACAGCACTCACCGATGAGACTGGCTCGGGAGCTGCTGTATTCGCAACAAGTCCTACCCTAGTAACTCCTGCTTTGGGAACCCCATCAGCTCTCGTTGGAACTAATATTACAGGTACCGCTGCTAACCTTACTGCAGGACACGTAACAACCAATGCCAACTTAACAGGCGAGGTAACATCATTAGGTAACGCAGCTACAGTAACTAACTCAGCTGTTATTAGCAAGGTTCTTACTGGCTATGTTGCTGGCGCTGGAACTATTACGGCTACTGACACTGTTCTTACGGCTATTCAGAAGCTACAAGGAAATACTGTTCGCCCTACTGGTGTGGATTACATTGACTTTACCCCTATCGCAGTGCCATCCTTCCTAGAAGGTAGGGTGTGGTATGACACGAATCAGGACTCATTGAACTACTATGATACAGTAACTAACTTACCTATTCAGATGGGTCGTGTTCTTGTGACTCGTTGTTACAACGGTACAGGTGCTACTATTCCTGCTGGAGCAGTAGTATACATCAGCGGTGCATCAGGAATAACTCCAGCAGTAACTCTTGCAAGAGCAGACGTCATTGCTACCTCTGATGCTACTATTGGGTTAGCTGGTGCTGCTATTCCTGATGGAACACGAGGTCTTGTTTGGGTTGGTGGTAGTATTAATAATGTAGATACAAGTGCTTACACTGCAGGACAACCGTTATATCTATCTGGTACTACTGCAGGTGGTGTTACTAATGTAGAACCATTGCAGCCTAACTACAGTATTCGTGTTGGTTATGCTACTGCGATTAGTTCCACTGTTGGTAAAATCTATGTTCACGTTGAGAGGGGTGTATACCATAGCAATATCGAAACAGTAGATACTGCATCTGGTATTGCGTTACCGACAACACCCACTGTATATAAACCAGCTACTACTGTCGCTGGTGCTGCGGGTATAACATATGATTCAGCTACAGGTATCTACACGTTTTTAGAAAGTAAATCGTACACCGTTACAATTACAGTAAACGCCACAGCGTCGGCTTCCAATAAGACATTGTATTACTATGGGGAAACTAACTATGCAGGCTCCGGGTGGACAATAGTTAAAAACTCTGGTAGGTCTCAGGAGCTTCTAAATAATTCAGCTACACAGATGATTATTACATTAACAAAGTATTTCCCCAAGGGGTTACAAGCACGATTCTTCTTTTGGGCTGATGCTACAATTACGCTTAATACCACCAACCTACCGGGAACAACTGCTGGAACAGTGATTGTTCCTGCTTTCCGAACTCTAATAGGATAACTTAAAAAGGATCTTTATGAATATGATTATGATAAGTCCCGATGATGCACTTGCTCATTGGGCAACTATCAGTGCTCTGTTTAAACAGGCATACGATAAGGGGCAAGGGGAATCCTCTATGTCCGACTATATGAAAAAGATCCTTAATAAACATGCGCAGTGCTGGGTTATTTTGGAAGACGACAAGATCACAGCTGCTGGCTTAACTGAGTTTATGTATTACTCACAACATAAGACCCTACATATTATCCTATTCACAGGAACAGACTTTGAGGAGCAATCCAAGATGTTTCCTATAGTAGAAGCCTTTGCAAAAGCTGAGGGTTGTAAAGCAATTGAACAATGGGGTAGACCTGGGTGGGCTAAGGTACTTCCTAGGTATGTACCGGGTTTCCATGAGGTATACACAGTAATGAGAAAAGATTTGTAAAGGATTAAAATGAAATATAAGACATTAAAAGTAACTAAACGTTACGGCGGTGGTGGCGGCTCCCCTAGTTCTAGCACTGTTAACACACCAACATTACCCGATTGGGCTGTTCCTTATGTTCAAAATACGTTAGGTAGCACTCAGAATATCTACGGTGGCGGTGATTTAAGCCGTGTTGCTGGTACTTCACAAGCACAAGATATGGCTTTTGGCGCTGGTGCTAATGCTATCGCTGGCACTACTGGTAGTGGGCTAGACGCATTATCTGCACAACAAGGCCGTTTAACATCAGCCACTCAGTCAGGGGGCTACGACACAGGTGCTCTTAAAGACAAAGCTATCCTTGAAGCTGGTGCTAAAACCGCAGCATTAGGAAACCAATATGGCGCGAGTGGTACCCTAGGTTCAGGTCGCCAAGCTGTAGCTCAAGGCGCTCAGAACGCTGCTACTGCTGCGCAGTTCGCTGGTATTGATCGCGATGCTGCACAACAAAATTTCCAAAATAAGATGACTGCTGAAGGTGCGCTAGGTCAATCTGTTAATGCTGGAGCTAATTTAGCTTCAAGCTCTACCAGTGCTTTAGCTAATTTAGGCGCTCAAGAACGAACCATTAGTCAACAACAACTAGACGCTCCTTGGCAGGGTCTACAACGTTATGCTTCCACGATCTACGGACAACCGGGTCGTAACCAAGCTTCTACTGTTCAAAGCGGTGGTGGTGGTAAGTAATTATGAATTATAAAGGAGACATATAATGGCAGGAACAGCAAGTCAAGCGATCGGTGGGGCTGCAGATCAGCTGACACAAACACAGGGGCAACAACCAGCTACTGGTGGTAAAGGGGGCAGTAGCGACTTCTCTACCCAAGGTGGTACATGGCATGGTATGAACCCAAATGTTAATACAGGATTACCTAGTCGCAATAACATATCATATTCACCATTAGGCTTTAGCCCTGAATTACTTCAAGCACAGCAAGCTACGAATACCTTTGCAGCACCTCTTACGGGTTCATCTTATTCGAGTTCGTTTGGATCAGGGGCTGGTAGCGGTGACGCATTTGGCTCTCAAAGTACTCAGGGTGTGCAATCTTCACCTTTGTCACTCGCACCTGTAGTAGACATGTCAACTATGAGTCCTGCAGCAGCGGCAGAGGCATTAAGTACAGAAGGTATTGGACTAGGTACTATTGGTGCTGGCCAAGCTGCGGATGGTGGCGGGACTACCGCTGCTATGGGTGGTGGGTTTGGTGACGGATCAGCATCTAGTACTTCTGATGCTTCTGCTGATGCGGATGGCATTGGCGGGACTGTTGGGAGCGGTAACGATGGCACTGATGGTGATGGTACTAGCGGTGCTGCCGCTGGTGATGGTGGTGGCGGTGGTGGGGGAGGTAAATAATGAATAATCAAGACCCTTGGGCATGGACTAATGAACAGCCACAACAACGAGCAGTAGGTAATACGCTACCCCCGATGCAACAAGAACAAGCCCCTCCAGTACATCAAGCTGGTTTAATGAAAGGGGAACCCGGCCTTACCGAGCAAATTGGTGGTATGGCTAAAAACAGAGCTATGGGCAAAGCAGAAAAGTATGTTGAAAATAAACTACCTACTTTTGGCAGAGATGCCGCTGGTCGTGGGCCACTAGGTCAAGTAGCTCAAGGAGCTGGCCCAATGGGGCCGGTACCTATTGAGAACGCTGGCACATCAGTAGGTACTACTTTTAATGGTGCTGCGGTACCCAATAGTACATCTGTCGCTTCAGCAATTCAAACAGAGGAGATCGCAGCTTTACCACAAACATTGTCTGCACCATTGGGTGCTGAGGCTTTAGGTGCTGAGGCTTTAAGTGCTGCCGCGCTCCCTACAGCTGAAGCAGGTCTTGCAGCAGCTGCTCCGATAGCTGAAGCTGTTGGTAGTGCTGCTACTGCTGCAGCCCCTGAAGCACTAAGTGCATTAGGGGGTCTTGGTGGTATGGGGACTGCAGCTGCTGAATTAATGGGTGGCCCTGTAGGTTGGGCCTTAGCTGGTTACAGCCTAGGAAAAACGTTTAAACTTTGGTAAGGAGAAATTAATATGGGGCCATTGTCCTTGAAACAACACAGAGAAAATCTTAAGCATCAAGGGCAACAACGCCGTGAGGATATTAAGATGGATCGTGATGAGTCCCGTAAGGAGGAACTTCACGAAATTAAGCTAGAGGAAGCCCGAGCTAAGGCGGGGCAAGGTCTCAATCACAAAGAGCAGTTACACGAAGTTAAAATGAGTGGTTCTCCTTTAGGTGCTAAGACACATCAAAAAGAGCTAGCTCACCCTGTCGCTAAGTCGGATACTATTCCTGCTATGCTAACTCCCGGTGAAGCGGTTATTCCTAAGTCTGCTGCACAGAACCCTGATAACAAAGAAATCATTCAACGCCTTGTCGCTGAAGGTCGTGGTGAGGGATACGCTAATGGTGTATCTTCTGTAGGCTCTGCTGAACTAGGTTCACATGCACGACAGGACACACCATACACGGCATTTGCAAACGGTACTACCTCAGTACCCACACTTAAGGATGTCCGTACAGTGAATAGAACTAACGCACCCCCGCAGCCGGGTTACGCCTTAGGTAGTACTGATGTAGGTGGTTGGGATGATGATACACCCAACTCATACTCCGGTTTAAGTGGTTGGAATGATGATACACCCAACTCATACTCAGGTTTAGGCGATCCCTCGTTTGTTGCTCAAACAGGACAGTGGGATGACTACAACAAGAGAACCTTTGGTGCTGAGTCTAGTGGTGATGATTACGCAAAGAATAAACTCTCATCGGCTTCAGGTCGTGCTCAGTTTGTTAAAGATACTTGGAATGGTTTACGTCAAAACAACCCATCATCTTCGTATGCTAATGTTGAATTCGGATCTCCAGAGTTCTATAACGCTTCAAATCAAACTGCTGCTTTAAATGACTATAACAATGAGGCTGCTGCTTCCTTGTCTAAAGCTAAGATTCCTACCAGCAATGCTAACATGTATGGCGCTCATCGACTAGGTGTGCCTGACTTTACTAAAGTGATGTCTACTGACCCAAGCACCCCCTTAGCTCAAATATTACCGGGTCGTGTTATGGCTGCAAACCCTGATCTTAAAAACATGACTGTTGCTGACTTCCAAGCTTCTAACGCTAAGAAGATGGCTCAGAATGCTGGTAAGTCTGTTCCAACTATGGATCAAGCAGCTACCAGTCTTAGTGTTCCTGACATGGATGCTATGGGTAATCCAACAGGAACCTACAGCCAAATTGATCAGCCAGTACCTAAACCAAGAATGGAAACTGTTACTCAACAAAAACAAGCTTCGGGAGCACCAACACCACCACCTCAGTTCGATGCTGAAGGTCGTTTAATTAAGTTCTCAGATGACCTTAAGAAGGTTCCTGTGATGGGTTGGGATGACAATACCAGACTAGACCCTAACGTGGGTATTCCTAAGTTACCTTCTAATCCCGTAAGTGATGAGGAGGTTCCACCTGCTAGCCCTGAGTCTACCGTTACAGTTAGTCCTCAAGAAAGAGACTCTATTCTTTCAAGCTTTGCTCAACAATCTGCACCCGCTATTGAAGCAGCAAAAGAACAGGCTAAGGATCTTCCACCTGAAGAACAAAAGACCTTCATGCAGAGCTTCTTATCCAACTTGTTTGGAAAAACAGGATTGTTCAATGCTAAGGACTTAACTAGGTTCGCAGTTATTGGTGCTGGCGGTATGCTTACTGGTGGCTCTGTTGGTGGGTCACTCCGCTATGCTGCTAAGGATACCCTCCAACAAGTAGATGCTCGTGATAAAGAACAAGCTCTGGAAGCCCGTGCTACAAAAGCGCAAGATGCAAGTGAACGTAAAGTTATGATCAACAACCTAATGGGCCAAGGTTATAGCGCGGAGGGCATTACTAAATTTCTGGATAGTGGTGGTAAGGATTCAACATTACTTGGGCCACGTACTACGCAACGTAAACCTACGGGTGATACCAAGCGCATGGTGGTTACTGAAGAAGGCCCACTAAAAGGTAAAGAAATTGTTTTGACTAAGGAGAATGTTGTCTCCGGTAAGAACAAAGACGGTACTGAGTGGACTTACAATGGTCATGTGTTTAATGGTGAAACTCTTAATGGTATTAAGGTTTCTGAGTATGACAAAACAGTTCATAGTCCAGAAGCTAAAGTACAGCGTATGGCTGATCTCAACAAGGATATCCGTGAGACTGCTAAAGATCACTTTGATCAGGAGTACGGCGGTGAGCTTATCAAAGGACAATCAAATCCTAAATTGCAAGGTTTGCCTACACTATCTAAGATAGAACAACAAACAGCGGCATTTATGAAGGCGCGAGACTTTGACCCTACAGACGCTAGCTTAAGGAACTCCATGAAAGGTGTTGCTCAAGTTGCTTTGGAGGATATGACTCTCTCACATAAGGCATCAGGTGGTAAGGTCGTTTCATTTGAACCGTTCTTAGCTAAGGCTATGCTAGTAGGTAAATCTGGTGTGCCATCTACGGCATTTGATTTAGGTACTGGTAAACCAATGAATCCCGGAAAGATTGTCGATCTGGAGAATGCACTTAAAGGTGCTGTCATTAAGACTGATAAGCCAGTGAATGGTTCTGATCTTGAACAGAAGAAGAATGTTAAGTTAAAAGCTATGTACGAAACATACAATAGTAATAAAGCTTTACAACAGAAATACTCTAACGAAGGCGATGCTGAAACAGGCTTCTACCGATATGTAATGGGTAATTTAAAATAAACTAAACTAAGGGGTATTATGGATAATATTTTTGATCAAACATTGACCGCTGAAGGTTTTGATCCTGCAGATACCTCTGGTTTCTTACTACCCGGAGGCATCTACTCTAAGGACGGAGATACCTTTGGGCTTTCTGATGGTAGGACTTTACGTTTAAAAGGCGTAAACACATATGAGACTCAAAAGGCAGGGAACACTGTCGAGTCTTTCCGTCCTGCAGAGTACGGTGCTGATACACAACAGCAAATAGTCCGTAGGGCTATCCAAGATAACGGGTTTACTATTCCTAAATTCTCGGGAGAGAAGGACAAGTACCAACGGGAGCTTGGTGATCTGGTGAACGAGAAGGGTGAGTCATTAAGTGACTACCTATTACAGAATCGTTTAGCTGATAGCCTCATGCCGACACAACAGCAACAGACTGGAATAGCTGTAGCTGACTTATATCGTGATCGTGATATTTCAAATCACGCTCCAACAAATATTGCGACTGCGATGCGTGACGCATTAAATTACGATCGTAATCGCGTACCTATGGAAGCAAAGCCATATGCAAATACTGCAGCACAGTATGGCGCTTCTCTTGATGCTCGTGGTGATAGTGACAGGTACGCTGGTGCTGCATATATCTCCCCTGACGAGACTTACAAAGGTGAGGCTCGTAGCAACTTTAAAACGGGATTGTCATCCGGTTATCAGGGTATGGTTCAAGGTGCATGGAATGCTCTTGACATCCTTGGAACAGCTACAGGCTCCGAATACCTACAAAATGCAGGGAAGTCTAAGTCAGATACTTACAAGAGTAACTTAGCTAACCTACCTTCATTACGTAGTGGTGAAGCTATATCTCCTGATGGTAGTTGGAATCTAAATTCCTTAAGTGAAGTAGCTGACTACATGCTAGGTACTGCTGCTTCCTCTGCACCACAAATGATGCTATCAGTAGCGGCTACCTTAGCTGCACCCATGACTATGGGTACTTCACTCGCCATTCCAGCTATTATTTATGCAGGTCAAACATGGGAAGGCCAAGGAGAAAAGAAGGATGTATCTTGGGCTGTTGGATCTGGTATCCTACAGTCACTAGTTGAAGCAATTGGTATCAGTAAAGTAACTGGTAGTATCCTATCTAAGGCTACTCAAAAAGAAGTAATCGAGCAGATGGTTAAGAAGGGCTACACACAAGAAGCTGCTGAGAGAACCATTGTTAATAAGATTCAAGAAGGACTCAAAGATGTTGCTGAAGCTTCTGCTCTAGCTAGTCAATTATCTGCTCGCAAAGTAGGTAAGGCGGTAGTTTCAGGTGTTGTTAATGAAGCTCCTGAAGAAATGATTCAGGAAGCTACCCAATACTTTGGTGAGAAAAAAGGCATAGCACTTCCTGATGATCCATATGAGATGATTAAACTTAAGAACCGTATTATCAACGCAGGTGTTGGTGGTGCAGTTCTTGGTGGAACCTTTGGTGGAGCAGGTAGGGTAATGCGTAATGCTGTCACGGCTAACCCTAATGCAACCCCACAATCCAGCGATACAGAATTTCGTCAGAATATGATGAATACATTTGGCAAGGTTGAAACCGCTCGTGGCATGATTGAAGATGCTGAGTCTGACCAGACGCCGGGTGGAGAACCTACGTTAGAGGAGTTATCTAGGGCTGAAGGCTTTAAGAGACAAGCTTCGGGCGCTATCGGGAAGATTTCTTCATTTTTTAAAGACAAGGGTCTTGGTGGTTTGTTTGGTAAATGGTCTAGTAACCTTGCAGGTTCTGATTCCCATGCTGGTGGCTATTCTGCTGCTCTATGGACGTTACTCGGTGCTAACCGGGCATTCAACGGTGGCTCAATTGAAGAGCAACAATCACATATTGCGCAGGAATTACAGAACACTTTTGGCTCTGTAGATGAGGTTAAGAGGGCGTTTAAGGGATTACCTATTAGTAATATTTCTTCTATCCTCTCTAGCTCTGAAGTTAAACAAGCATTACTAAGCTTATTGGGAGCTAAACACGCAGAGAATGCTGCAACTGTGGACTCAGCTGTGTTATCTCATGGTAGCGGCTTAGATACCCTGCTTGGTAAACATGCCGAACATAAGGAGGCTATTACTAAATACGCTGATAAGATTGATTCATTAATCAATGCCTACAACAGTAGAACAGGAAGCAAGCTTACTCCTGAGCAATTCCTTGAGATGAAACCTGTGAATAAGTCAGCGATAGATCGTAACCCTTCGGAGTTTGCTTCGTTACTTGTTAAGCATTTAGGTATTACCCAAGCGGAAGCACAAGAAACAGTTGCTAGGTTAATAAATGATACAAGCGTAAACTACTTGACAGACCCGTTTGATGATTTGTTTGATGCAGCTACTCGACCTAATTCAGCTATTGTGAAAGATAATATTGAGGCTATCCTTAATGATCCGAAACATGCGGGTGTATTTGGTAAGTTTCTTAACCAAGATGTGCTAGAGAACGCTTATAGCCTAGCTGCTCAAGGTGCTGCTAAGTACGTTAACAAGCATTTGATTGGTAATGACGGTAGTAAGTTAGCTACTCTGATTCAGGCTGCAGTTAGCAATGGAGAGTTATCTTCTGAACGTGCATCATTCGTAGCTCATGAGCTGAAGGATTGGGTTGCTATGCGGAGAGGCACTTACCATGAGATAACTAATGTTTATGCTAAAGGTGCTCTCAGTTGTATTAACTTTCTTTCAACAGTTAGCTCACTACCATTAGCCGCTATTAGTTCTACTGTAGAGTTCGCTCAGATATACCGTAACCTTAACTTACCTCAGTCAATTAAAGCTACTCAAGCATTACTCAAAGGCTTTGTTGCTGAAGCTGCTGGTGTGTTTACTGCTCTTGGTGGTAAGGAAACTAAAGTTAATCAGGATTATCATGAGGCTCTGTTTGCTGGTGGTTTCCAAGGTAAAGGTGATATTGGTCGACGAAATGATATCGTCACTGGTTACTTTTCAAAGTGGACTGAAGGATTCTTTAAACTAACAGGCTTAACTAGTATAACTAATATTACTCGGTTTGCTAAGATGTCTATCGGTGCAGATGCTATTACTAATTGGGTTAAGACAGTTCAGCAGGATGACCCTCAGAATCCTTCTCAAGCAGCTAAGGATGCCCGAGAGCATTTGGTTCGTGTTGGTGTTAATATTGAATACTTACTCAGTGTAGATATGCAATCAGAAGCTCATGAAGCTCGTGTCATGCATGAGATTCAACAGGGTACTCACAATTTCGTTATTGAAGCTGTTATTCAACCGTCAAAGATGAACCGTCCTAAGTTTTATAGTGATCCATATCTACAACTGTTTACTCAGTTCCAAGGATATACTTCAGCATTTACTGCTAATGTGTTACCACGGTTGATAAAGGATATTCAAAAGAACGGATCACAAGATCAGGTCAATGCAGCAGCTACTATAGCTATGGGTATGGCTCTAACTTATTTTGCTCTTGCTTGCAAGGATATGATTAAGTATGGTCAGACACCCCCTGAGTGGTTAAAAGAAGAGAAAAGGTTTCAGCGTTTCATTGGTCAAACTGGAATACTAGGCTCAGGCCAACGTATCTGGGATACTGTATCATCAGTACTACCTCCAAGTAAACAAAATCAGAGTGTGCTGCAGAAAGCATACTCACAAGTATCAGATCAGGCACCAGCCCTAGCGTACATTAACAAAATTAATGATGCGTTATCAGCCCAGCCTGGAAGTAAAACGAAAGCGGCAGTAAGAACTATACCAGTGTTTGGTACTAGTCCTGCTTTTGCTAAATATGTCCAGCAAGAACTAGGAGATTATTAAATGGGAAAATATTCAGGTGTCGGTCGTTCAGGCCAATACACAGTACCGGAGATTCCAGCGTCCGGTGTTAACATGGGTGAGGAGCTTAGAAAGCAAGGGTTGGAGGTTCCACCCTCTGCTCTTGAGCAATCAGTTCCACCATCAGAGCTAGCAGAGCCAGAACAGTATCAGCGGCCTCAAGAGGCTATTGATTACGCTCGTTCAAATGCTATGGCAGATATCCCTGAGAATACTCAAGCACAACAGAGTGCTGGTATGGGTCAGGAGCCGATGATGTCCGATGAAAGTAGCTGGCAAGATCAGTCTCAGCAACCACAGATGACTAATCAAGGCAGCCCTCAGATGGCTATGCTTAATCAGCGTGGTATGCCTATGAACGAAGAGCAAGTACGCGGGTTGACTGAGCGTAATAAGCTTGAGCAATCCCGTAAAGCTAATGGTCTTAATGTTGACTGGAACGATGAGGCTTCTCTCGAAGCTGCATATCCTAAGTCAATTCATCCGACACAACGTGGAACAGTTAACACTGCAGCACGAGCTATCAGTGATGGTCTTGCTAATATCAATACCGAAATTGGCGCTACTTCTGAGAACTCTTTAGCACCACATAAGATGTCTGCTATGCAGAATATCAAGCAAGGTCTTGGTATTAGTGCTGTCAAGGCAGGTAGCTTGAGTGCTACATCATTTGCTATGATCGCCCCGGTGCTAGCTGGTGCTTCTGAAACAGTTGCGGGAGAGATCAACGATCAGGATACCCAAGAACTCCATGCTTGGGGTAATGATATTCAAGGTGTTGAAGTTCAGTCTGTTGCTTTGAAGGCAGAGAATGGCGGTCTACCAGCGGAGACTATGTATGGTCTTCTAGGTAATTCCGCTATGAAACTCCATCAGATGGGTAACGTAGACCAACAAGGTAATCCATTACAACCTAAACAAACTAATATCAGTGCGCGTACTCTTGGAGCTAGCGTCACACAAGCATTAGTTGATAAGGGCTATTTGGTTTCTGACAAGACGTCTGGTAATGAAGTGTTTAGACTTAGCCCCGAGATGGGTATGAAGTTCTACATGGCTGCTCGGAACATGTCCCGTGAAGTAGGTGACTTAACTCGTGGACGTAGTCAATCAGTTCCGGTTACAGATACTGGTGAATACGTTGGTGCTAGTCGTACTACTCGTACAGGAGATAAAGAAAAGACAGGTTACACTCGTGTCGCAACAATGAAAGAAGCCAAGCGTATTGCTGGCAGCGTAGGTGTTTTAACTAGCCCTATCAAATCATTCTTTGCTGCTCTATTCTCTAGTCAAGCTATCAATGAAATTTATCCTGCACCAGCACCAATTCCCGGCCAACCACCTCAAAAGGTTAATCCAAACCATCCTCGTGCTCGCGCAGGAGAACCGATTCAAGGGTTATCCAGTACTAAGGCGTTACTTGGTTTCACTGCTGCTGATGATGAGAACTCTACTAAGACTAAAGCTAATGGCCTTATCAAGTTAAATAACTACTATGGTCAGAACGTTTCTGAATCAGTACCCCGTTACTCAAAGTATTGGGAAGATTACGCTGTTCACCGTATGTATAACGACTCAGAAGATATTAATGCACAACGGGATCTGATGACTCGTGCTGTTATTAATAGCATTAGCTCACCTGTAAATTTCGGTGGTACTAATTACCACCTAACCGGATTGCCCTTATCAGTAGCTCAAAATCATTTTGATTCTATTGGTTCTAAGGTTCGCAATGGTGATATGAGTTTAACACCGACACAACGTGAGTTTGCTTGGTATGTTACTATGGGACACGTACTTGATGTAGGTAAAACAGTTGGTGTTGAGACTCACACATTGACTGCTCCCGGTTTAGCCTCACTAGTCACCCCTGAGTTCCTTTCTCAAGCAGCTATCATTGGACAAGTGCTTTCAAGCATTGTACCACAGAGTACATCCGCTGTTGCAGCTATTAACCTTGACATGACTAAGTTAAAACTTAACCTAACCCCACAACAGTTGGGTGTGTTGAATAACTTCATCGCGTCTTCTGGTAAAAAGGATTGGGGATATCGCTTGCAGGCTTATATGGATGCTAATAACTATTTGAATGCTAAGAAGAATGGTTTGGCATTTACTCCACGGGTTACTACTGAGATTGATATGAGTTCAGCTGGTCGTACCTTCCTTGCTAATGATGATGGTGATGTTGAAGTGCTTAAGCGTGTTGGTATTCTTTACAACCCAACGTTGGTTGGTGGTTTAGCTAACACAATTCCTTCAGGAAACCCTCGTCAGTTCTTCTTAGAAGTAGCTTACAAGCAAGGTGTTCAGAAGGCTATCAGTACTGATCGGTTCGCTGTTCGTGAGGCTTGGGCAGGACTACTGGAAGCTAATAAGAGTACTAAGTTTGCAGATGAGTTTGGTAAAGGTGTTCTACTACAGACTGACTACGGTAAGCCTAAGTCTTTCCACCATGATACTGCTCGTAAGTTCTTAGCCAAGAACCCACAATTCCGGGATGCGCTTGCCCCTTACTATGATAGTAATGATTCTAAAGGTATGATTAATGATCTTAATGCTATCTACGGTGCATCACTATCTGATACTATGGATTCGTGGCAACAGCAATTACCCAAAGATATTGTTGCTACTCTTGGTATGCTTAATAAGGTACCATCACCCGAAGGTTATTGGCATGAGCCTATGAGTATCGGAAGCTATATGCCTAAAGAAGATGGTACTTATACCACATTGCGTAGTGCTTCCGGTGATACCCGTAGTGTTCCAGGTACTAAACGTACTCTAGACCCTATGGCACCAGCACGGCCTAAGACTGTTATGGATGAGGAAACTGGAGAGCATAAGCTACTAGTTCCCGGCCCCGGTTCTGCTGCTATGAACCAAGTTGGCCCTGTATTGGGTCAGTACCGTGAGTCAGTCCTTGTTGCAGAGACAATGAAGATTGTTAATGGTGGTAAGAAACCTAGTGAGATGTTATTCCAGCAACCCGTATTTGATAACTTTGTTGTGGCTTCCGATAGTCTATTGCAGACTATGTATGCAGCTAACAACATTGCCTTACCTAAAATTATGGCATGGGATGTTCGTAGTAACCTCATTAAGGACTTTAACATTAAGATGCAGGAGGGTCGTGATGACCTGAATAAGCAATCTGAAGTTGTTATCGGTAAGAATGGCCCATACTACGGTGTGACTGTTGCTATTGATCGTCAGTACGGTTACTTAAAAGAGAACCAAAGCAAGGGATGGAGCTTGAGTCCTGAACAACAAGAGTTTATTAAGTATATCGAGTCAGATGCTTCAGGGTTTATTATTAACAAAGAGGGTCGTAGTGATAACCAAGCGTTACCTTCAGCTAAAGTTGTCTCATTAGTGAAAGCATTTATGAATGTTACTTTGTATGGTAAGGGTAAAGCAGGAGGTACATTCCTCCCAACTACCTGGGCTGTGCAGGGTAAATTAAATAAACAAAAACAAGAAAGCGCTATTGCAGCTAAAGCTAAGAACGGTGGAATTTACTTCATGTTCTAAAAAAAAACCCCTATAGGATTACTCCTATGGGGGTTTTAATTTGTTTAGCCTTGAAGATTATTAATATTCTTTTTAGCTGTTGAACGTAGCTCAGATGCATGTTCCATAGCTTCTTTAGCTGTGTAGTTTGCACTTGTATTTGGATTGGTTTGATCTTGAAGTTCCCGGCATGACTGCTTATAAATCTCGTTTAGAACGTAGTCATTCATTTCAGGCTTGTAAAGTAAGTGGTCTGGAATGACCATACCGTGGGTATCAATCATGTCTTGTTTGAATTGGTGATCGTCATACTGTTGATTACCTCGAAGGGCTTGTGTATTAAAACTTTTCATTTAAAACTCTTTCCTATTGTTGCTTTTACTTTCCAATGTAGCTTGGATAATGCTTTAAGGTAGTCTCCTACTAGTGTTTCTAAACCGCCGCATCCACAAGAGCCAGCCGCATCGTATAGCAACTGAGCATCTTCACGTAGGTCATCGAAGTCAGCAGATAAGGCAACCAGCATATCTTTATTGTCTAGTCGAGCCTTAACTGACTCTTTGATATCACTGAGATCTAAAATCTCTTTGAGGCTCCTAGGTGCTGGTTTATCTAATTGACGAATTTGTTCTCCAAGATCATCGTGGGATGCCCAAAGGAAATCATAGATTTCATTTAGTAACCCATGATCTTGGCTAAATGTTGGGCCTTCTACATTGAAGTGGAACCCATGCGATTTATAGTAGACAACAAAGTTATCTGCGAATAGTTGCATTAATGGTTGTACTAGTGTATCACTCATTGTATTCCTTTACAGTATACCTGAAGTTAGGTCTCGTGCTGCTTGAGCTGCTTCATTTTCTGTTTTAGCCTCGGCTACAAATAACTCTACTGAGTTAATAACATTAATTCGTGACTGCATCAATACATCGTAGGCTGTGAACTCGTCAATCGTACCAACAGCTTGTTTGTAATTGTTATGCGCTTCAAGGTATGCTAATTGTGCTAACTCTTGGGGTGTACTCATATTATTTCTCCTCTTTCTTTTTACCAAATATACGCTCGTAGTTATCCTTGTATTTCTGGGGATCTACTGGACGGGGGGTACTGCCTTTACTCATATTACTCCTTTGTTTGTTGGTATGTAGACTAGGAATCAAACCTAGGTCAAAGCCTTATAAGGGACTCTGCTCTATCACTAAGCTATCTACATGATCTCTAATAGGCTCCGGCTATTCGTCGTATGCCTCTTGTTCATATTCATCCATAATTAATCGTACTTTATTAGCCTCCTCAAAGAGATACACTCGTTGATGCTTATTCATCTTATCGAGATATTCTTCTACGGTTTCTAAAGGGAGTTCTAATTGTTCGTTCATAGTGAGCACACTCCTGCACTGCAAGCTAGCATCTGAGCACCTTCAACTGTGTCTGTGTACTCAGTGAACTGAGACCAGCCAATAACAGGGACTTCCATAGCCATCTGCTTATATGTTTCTTCTGTACAGTCTTCATATGGAGCCTGACGATATGTTCCACCGTCATCAGGTAAGAAACTGATACCAGTAGCTTCATCGAAGTTCTCATACAACCAAGCACCAACTTCCATCCACTCGTGATCCTTCACTGAGATAGTTACTGAGGGCTTGTGTTCACAATAATGACGTTGATATGCCAACCAGATATTTAAATGCTGTAATGCAGTTAAGTCCTTACGGGTAAAGCCGGGTGACTTCTGTGGAAATGAGAACACGGTAGTGTCATTAGGTTTCATTACGCAGTCTTCGTGTGGTACACCTTGCTCAATCAAGAACTGAGTGAGTGGATCTTTCTTATCCTGACGAATACGACGAATATAAAACGGTGCATGCCCGGGGTGAATACCAGATGAAGTTTGTGTTAGTTGGCTAACAGTTCCTTCTGGCTTGATTGCCGTGATAGCAGCTGATGCATTGATGCCAAGGATTTCAGCCCACTCTTCATTGGTTTCACGAGCAGTATCTCGTAGCTTAGTGAGTACATGCTCAAGAGATAACTTAGTTTCACCACGGAGAATAGGGTTATCAAAGATACCAGTCATGGACACACCTAGTAGGCGCTCTGACTCAGTATTCTCTTGCCAGATGCTACGTAGGTAAGGGAACTTTGTTAGTGTTGATTGCATAGTACCCATGATAGCTGCCAAGCGTACCTTGTGGAGTAAGTCCTCGAAGGTATCTTTTGAGTTCACCACAATGGTAGATAGGTTACAGAACTGGTATGGCTTGAGAATGATCTCTGCACATGGGTTAGTTCCATAGTCTACTTCAGCACTACGACGACCCCACTTAGCTGCTTGCTTCTGTGATGCTTCACGGTTAAAGATACCACGCTCACCTGAATGAGAGTTGTAAATGTCTAACCATTCCTTCATGAACTCACCAATAGCTGGCTTAGAGTTGTACACTGCTGAGTTATTAGCTAATGCACGCTCTCCAGACTTTTCCCACCATGCACCTGTTTTAGCGGTAGCATGATCAGCATCTGACAAGTCACCAAGAGAGATCATAGCTGAACGGCGAACACCACCAACAACAACTACCTCACCGATCTTGCACATGATGTCATGCACTTCGATGTTCTTTAATTTACGACCTGAAGCTTTAGTAAACTTATCAACAGTGTAATTAAACAAAGACACTAGCGGATCAGGGCCACTTGCACGTCCACCAAAGGTTTTCAGTGGTGTTCCTGCAGGACGGACTAATGATACATCCCATGTAGGGATAATACCTTTGTACAAGCAGCTGATTAGCTCTTGGAATGAGGTACACCAGCCTTCTTTGCTGTCGTCGACAACGAGGACATGCTCTGATGGGTGTAACTGAGGCACAACAGGTAACTTCTGTGTGTACTGTGTTTCGCAGCTGAAGCCTACTCCAGTACCGCATAGTAGGATGTACATTGACTCATCGAATGCACGAGGATGGTCAACAGGTAAGTAACTGCAGTTGTATGCAGCTACGTGGGTACGGTCTAGCGCCTCACCAGCGGTCATAATTCCCCGCATTGATGGTAGTGCTTTTAGATTTCCGATACTGTCTTCGAGGATACCCCAGATTGAGTCCGTTGTATCGATCTTATCAGCTAGCTCTTTCTTAAAGAAAGTAACCCAACGATGGGCAGTTTCATCCCAATTCTCACGACGAGATTCTTCAGGGAGGTAACGGGCATAACGTGATTTGGCGATTAGTTGTTGGTATGAATTCATTTATTGTTCCGATTAATTAGCAAAAGAAATATTCAGAGTCCTTGACGTCATTGACATCGAGATCCCCGAGTTGTGGTTGATCCATCTGAAATGAATCTTTGTTTAGCATTAAAGCTTCTTCGATTAACTCGAATGAGTTGGGTACATCGTATTGTGCGATGAAGGTCATCTTAGTTACTTCTTGTAAGAACGTAACATCATCAGCATGGCAACTAAAGCTGTCATGAACTGCAGCAAAAGAGCCATTGAAAGATACAATAGTGTTTGCCATGTGAGCAGCATCATAGCTATGAACAACATTGGGACTGATGCCAGAGGCGAACGACCGTCTACAAGGTACTTTATCACCCTCTTTGTTAACGAAGTCCACCTTAACGACGTGAGTAACCCTCCCATCTTTGTTACCTTCGATACCTTTGATGGTACCTCTTTGTTTACGTTCATGTTGTAGATAAGCCTTGTATATTACTGGAAAACCGCTTGGTGTATGCCATTCTAGATTGAGCCTACCACTATTGAGTTCGTGTTCAGCAATCTTCTGTAAGTATTTTGTTGTCTTTAAGGGGCCAGCACAAACAGTATTGATAGCCTTGATTAGATTTCCTGCAAGCACATCACATTGTGCCTCATCTATACTATATTTACTTGTGAAGCCTTCCATGTGACAGTCATCATACATGTTCTTAGCGATACGTTGTTTGCCAGCTGAGTATGCTCGCGTCATTGATCCCCGTTTAGCGATACCCTTTCGGATATGCTTCATGGGGATATTTCGTTCTGCAAACCAGTCAGGCATGATTGTGATTAACTCTTTAGCTACCGCTACATAGAAGTCTTTCTGGATGGTTGATGGTGTAAGTGATACCAGACCACCCGCTTGTTTGTCTTTACTGATAGCTGCTAGGTGTTGCCAGCCATTGTTACTGCCATCGATAGGGATTGGAAAGCCACTCATACAAGGTGTACCTTGTAGTAGGTGCTTCTGGTATTCCATGATCTCAATACAGCAAGCTAGAAACGAAGATACCTTCTCAGCTTTAGGATCCGGCTGATTAGCTTCAGCAACAAACCAAATATTGCTCAGATTCTGTTCGACCCATTCAGCACGGTCATCTAGAGTCATCTTATCAAGAGAGATACTATCTAGACCTTCTTCTTTCAGGTACTCAACGTAGTCTGTCTTCAACCATTTCATATCTTTGAGTTCATCAAGGGTATATGACTCGTTGTAACAAGAAGCAGTATGGATACACAACCAACGATAGCCTACCTCAGTCATCTCTTTCTTATTGTGAAACAAGAATAGACTACGTGCATTGTCACTGCCTTGGAACTCAAGGAATGATTCTGCGTAGTACACTCGTCCACGGTAGTCACATGAGACTTCCTGATAGAATGGTTGACCATGCTCTAGTACTGCATCTGCCTTACGAATGATCTGATGATACTCATAGTACTTAGACAGTAGCTTCTGTAGTTTAGGGTCTGCCTTACCTAGGAACACTGTACGATCAATGTTCAGAACTCCTTTAGGTAAGTCCTTAATGCTATGCTGTGCAGTCACATCTAGCTGGATGATCTCACCATCAACAGTTACTAACTCAAGTTTAGTTGTTGGTGGATTAGCTTTCATAGCTTCTAGTACAGGTAGATTTATCTCCCAGGGCTGTTGACGTAGAGTCTCCAGTGACTTGATGAACCTAGCATCTAAGTATTGATGAAATAGTTTCTTGTTAGTCCATCCTTTGATGAATGGTTCCTTGGTAATAGGTGAGATTAAACCAATGATAGGCTCTGGTGGTTCAAACACTGTACCAATTAAGGTAGGCTTAACACTGTCAACATCACCCTTCATCTTCACCATGTAGGGTGCCTTGTGTCCATTGTACTCTCGAAAAATCTCAATCAGACCATCCTGCAAGAATGATTCCATTAGGAGATCACCTAGGCTAAGTGTTGATTTGATATTCGTATCATCGATACCAATGGAGCGTGCAATACGAGCACCAATTAGGTTACTCGCGAAAGTAAGTTTAACTGATGCACTGTATGTAGTGCTTTTATTTCGGATGCAGTACCTAAGTAAAGTATCCCATGACTCATTGACGATGTTATCAATCTCATATTCCCATGTAGGGTAGTGAGCAAGTAATCTCGCACCCTCATTGAATATCTTATCAGAGTCTACTATTACTTTAGCTACGCGTTCTGTTAGATATTGTGCTGGATTCATTTTGTCCTTAATTATTTAGCAACTGCCATCACAAGGTGCTCGGTAGCAGTGCTCGCATTCTTCAGATGAGTATCCACAAATCTCTGTCGAGATTCCATCAACAACATCGCAACCACAATCTTTGCATACATCATTTGGAGTACCTTCTGCTCCTGCGGGTTCACAACACATAATAGTTTTCCTTATTCAAAGTCAGCAATGTTTAATTGTTCGAGACGGCCTGTCTCTGTATTGTACTTGGTGGCTCCGCAATCACCAGTACGCCCGGTGAATCGTGATTTAAGAACTCGCAGCTTAATGGTATTCCTAACTTGTTCGAGTTCCGCGACCATGTTACGGGCAAATGCGATGATGTCAAAGGAAATCTGCTTAATAGAGCCACTGCCTTTGATGTCATCGATAGTTGGTAGATGTCCTTCTTCAAATGGTTTCTCCCCTTTACGTAGATGTGAGATAACACCTAACCAGATGTTATGTTTCTTTGTGATCTTCAGTAAGTCAGACATGAATGAATCAACTGCTTCGTTACCTGTCTTACCTTTAGCACCTTCAGATACCGCAATAGTGATGTGATCTAGGATGATATACTTGCAACCCATCAAGCATAGGTGCTCGATTTTATCTACCAGTGAGTCATCACTAACAGAACCTTGGTGGTCAAGTACGATTAATCGCTCATCACCGAACACTGCTTGGAATGCTGCATACTGTTCTTCCTCAGTGCTATCGTTGCTTGTATTGCTTTTACGCAGTTGCATACCGATAAACTTCTGAGCTGTTTCGCCTACTGATTCTTCCAGTGAGATCATACCCACCATATCAGGTGTCTTATCTAAGACTTCCAATACGATTTCCTTAATGACAGTACTCTTACCAGAGCCTGTACCCGAAGCGAATAGGGCGATCTCACCCATACGCATACCTAGTAGCTTGTCATTGAGACTGGATAAACATTCTGGATACGGTACTGAGACTACATCTTGGCGTAGCTTGAACTGATCCCAGATTGCTTCACCCTTAACTACTCCTGCAGGTGAGAACTCTTTAGCATCAAAGATACAACTCATTAAGGCTTGTGAGCTATGCTTAACTAATACATCGCATGGATCTTTCTCAGGTAGCTTTGCTAGTTTAACTTTGTCATAGCCGATGATTCGTGCCGCTGTCTGTGCTGCTTTCTGACCGGGTTCATCCATGTCAAGCATCAAGATAACTTCATCGAATGAACGTAACCATTCACGTTGCTCTAACAACATCGCCGTTGCAGATGCTGATGGTAAGGCTACTACCGGATAGAATCTTTGATATTTATCGTATTGGGCTTGACTGACTGCCAATGCGTCAAGTTCCCCTTCTGTAATGATAATCCGCTTACCACCACTTGATACGTTTTGCCCGAAGAGTTGTACACCCTTGAAGTCTCCGTGTATTGTAAACTTTTTAGGTAGAGTCCGTTCCTTGTATGCCACCACCGCGCCATCTCGTGTGTATGGATAAAAATGAGAGCTGACAGTGCCATCTTCTGCATAAGAAACTTTAACCCCATAATGGGCTGCAACAGTTTTAGTGATAGCTCGTTCTTTAAAGCCGCGTGTATCATAGTTTTGGATCTCGGTTAGTGTGTGCATTGAATAATCTTCTTTGAATGAGTCAACCCGGATAGCATCGGGGTCTGTTGGTGCTGTTTTAAAACAAGAAAAGCAATAGCCATAATCATCACCCTCTTTGAAAGAGAATGCATCATGGCTAGGGCATTTAGGACAGGCTGTATGTAGCCATCTTGACATAGTTAACTCCAGTAACGGTCATCGATAAGGTCTTCGAGTTGTTCTCGACGGGATTTCTTTCGTTCATTCACATATTGTTTCTCATTAAACTTGTTTCGGTTGTCTCCCTTTTGTTCATCGAACTCAGGGGTTTCTTGTTGAGGTTGTTCTTTGTATTGCTTCATTTTGGTTTAAGAAATTTTACTGCTCCGATGTTCCCATTATACCACAAACGCTCTCCATCAGGTGTCTCGACTCGCGAGAGGACTTCGTTTCCCCACTGCTCTTGACACTCTCGGTAAGTAAGTATGCCCTTTCCCATACACCAATCGTATATAACGAAGGTGAAGGCATCTTTTCCATAGCTGCTAATGTCAGCCAGTAATTCAGAACATGAGGTGGTATATCCTCTCCAGTCTGATTCCTTGTATGACTTAACTCGTCTGGTTTTACCTGCTGGTAGTTTTGTTGTGACACTTGTTAGTTGCTTTCTTCCGATGTACTGTCTTCCGGTTGGCCCGAAGACTGCGTAGATGAATCCGAAAGCTCCGGACGGTCGCTCAGTGAGAGCAATCCAGTGGCCATAGTCTTCCATGCTAGTTTTTCCTTTAGTTCTTCAAATGTTAGTACACGTAGGTCTGCTTCGTATTGTCTAATGTAGATACAGTTTACGCACTTTACAAAGTTATCTTTCCAGATAGCGCCTTGTTTTTCCTGCCATGTGGACACAACTGTATCCCAAAGCCTGTCTACCTGAGCGTTATCTACTATTTTATTTGCTGTTACTGGCCCAAGACCTTTGATACCTTTGATGTTATCAGCGGCATCCCCTGTCAGGAATTGTTTGAACATGAATCGATAGGATTCTTCTGGAGTCCACAGACCTGTGGTTCCTGTCTTGAAATTGTAATGGTAGCTAGGAATACAATTCAAGTCTTTATCGATGTGGCAAATGATATATGTCTGATTGTTATCACGGCATGTTTGTGCTATGATAGCGCAATAGTCATCCGCTTCACCGTTGTCTCCTTGCATAGCGATATCTTCTACATGCTCATATAGCATGTTGATACGTTCTCGTACATCAGGATCAATGGTATCTTTACGATTACCTTTGTATTCCAAGTCAGCTGCGAACCTAAAGTTGTTCTGACCTTTAACCAGTACAACTCCTGCTTTAGCTGATGTAGCTTCCATGATCTCTTCGATCTTCCTATCAGTATACTTCTTACATAGGGCTTCTGAGGTGGTTGTATGGGCTATCTGGTACAGAATACTATCTGCATCAATGATAGCCATGTCAAACCGTTCTTCTTCTTCAATCATTTGTATACCCATTCCATTATTCGTTGTTCTACCCTGTCATCTAACAATGAAATAACAGGGCTAAATATAAAGTATAGTAATCTTTTAGTGAACTTCTGCATAATTCTTTCCTGAGTGTGATGCACCATTCATACACATTACACCGAATTCTTTTGGTGCTTCTGTGAATGCCAGTACCGATAGCTCCTCGACGCGATGGGCATCTTCATCCTTACATACGACAACGAATTCATCGTGGTAATGTAACGAAAAATAATGATGTATTCCTTCTTCGATTAGCTTCTTTTTTAACCATACGATAGCTGCCTTACAGGTGATACCCTCTGTGGTTTGTAACCTGTAGTTTAGTACCTGATGTTTAGAACTGACAAACACAACACGACCATCTAAGCCACGGATGAATGCCATGTCTTTACCGAAGGCTGCTTCTGAGTTGGTGAACTCTTCTTCAAGTGTTGTGATTAGTTCTTTCATTCCGGGAATCGAATTGGCAAACTTTTCTTTCGCAGCTGCTCCCACTTTAGCATCTGTTGTTCCAGTGAGGATGCTACCGAGTTTACCTGCACCGCCCCCAAACAAGAAAGCGTAAAGAAAAGGCTTGGCGAGTTTGCGACTGCAACCCAGAGCATCAGCATTCCGTTGATGTACGTCTCCATTGATTACCTCATTAGTGAATTCATCATTCTTAAGGTCATGACATAGACCTCGCATCTGATTACCAGCTGAGTCAGCACCTACAATGGAGCATCCTTCTTCGGCAATAAGAAGGCTTCGCATTTCTTTTCCGTAGACTGAATCGACTGATGGTATGTTCGCAACAACTTCGTGGCGGCATCTAAAAGTAGGAGTCCCGATAGTCCACATCCTGCCGTGTAAGCGTTTATCTGCTTCTGACTGTACATCTTTTATCCATCCTTTAAGAATCCCTTGACGAGATCTGATTGTGTAATATTCACTGATCAATGGTGCTGCTCCACCGAGCGTTACTAGTGATGATTCAGTGATCTTTGGGCCTGTCTTAACCCACTCACGACCTACTTTAACTACGTTCCATTCATCAGGAACCCAACCAATACTATACAAGTAGCTTTTGACTACTTCTAGCTGGCCCACTTTGCCTTGTTCAAAAGCAACACGGGTATACGGGCCTTCGATTGGACGTTCTTGGCGACCACTTTCTTGTGTGTATCCGAAGTGTTTAACAGTAGCCACGGTGTAGCAACCATCTTTACGCCATGCTGGTGATTTGAATTCATCTTTGCTATCTACCTTTACACATTGCATACCGATTAGTGGTTCTAAGGTATCTTCAATTGCAGACATCTTAGATTCGATTTCGTCTAGTAGCTTAATTGCTGCATCCATATCGAACTTCCACCCTTTGATTCGGATGTCTGACTCGATAGCAGCGAATTCCATCTCAACTTCCATACCCTTAGCGAACAGAGGGTACTTCTTGATGATCTTAGAAGCAGCTACAGCAAGCTCTTTGTATACGATTACATTGAGTTCTACGTCTCGTACACAATACGTTAGCATTTCCTCAGAGTACTGATCAAAAGAATCGAACGGTAGCTTTGGAAATCCTAGTTTGGATCCCCATCCTTCTAACCCGTGTTTATGTGCTCTCTTATACTGAACAAGTAATGATAAGATCCATGTATCAATTACCTTTACGGTGCTTGGTAGTGTGAACCCTAGGATGTGTTTCAGTACAGGCAAGTCATAACCGATTACGTTATGCCCGAAGGCGATATCAGCTGTGCTTAGGTGTTCTAGGCCAGCAGCTAGGCTATCAAGACTATCATCATAATCGGAGTACCTAAATACCCCTCCAGTATCAGCATCTACAAGGACTAAACACCAGATTTTATTTACTTCTGGTAGGAATCCATTCGTCTCGATATCAAAACCGAGTCTTAGCTTGGGTCGCTGCATAGTAACTTCTCCACTAGTTTCATTCCATACAACGATGTGTATATTGCTTCGAAGGCTCGTGCTTCTACTTCTACAGGATTAAAGAAGTAGGAATCTCTTGGATCTTTCTTGTTGTATTTGGCACCTTTGATTGGGAAACCTTTACGACCTGTTAGGTATTGGCACACATGCACGAACTCGTGACACATGGTTCCAATATAGAATAAGATTACTGAGGGATTCCCTTCCCATCCGTTTAAAGCTGGGTCTCGTATTTGAACTAGCACACGATTTAATTGCTCTAGATCTTCTGGGTAACAAGCTAGACCCTGTTCAGCTGAGTTTTCGTTGTATTCTATCAGGCATATTGATAGCTTTGTGTCCGTGATTACGGTTTTTGCATCGAAACGTTCCACATAATCGTTTAGGATATCAAAGAATAATTTTTTAACTTCCTTCTCGATAGGTAGTAATGAGTTTACTTGAATCTTAATACCGTATTTGTTATTGGACATTAATTACCTTTACGTTGGGTGAACCTAGCTCGGACAACTCTCGCATCATATCAGAGATAATCGCGAATTGAGTTTTTATTTGTTCTCGGTCTTTCTTCCGTTGATCTAGGAGATAACCGATGGTACATACGCTTGCCAGAATGAAAAAGAATTCCATTTATAGTCCTGTTTTAGCTAACCATTTTGGGTCAGCTAGTAGATTATGG
>Ga0208795_1000089_pt1 | contig 41294 bp, 66 predicted proteins | sample CB_VirMetaG_6_FD_184541 | JGI IMG/M metagenome (GOLD analysis project Ga0208795, IMG submission 184541) | Freshwater to marine saline gradient viral communities from Chesapeake Bay - CB_1508_2 Viral MetaG (SPAdes) (version 4) | ecosystem: Environmental > Aquatic > Marine > Coastal | place: USA... | reverse complement strand
AGGCCATCAGTGCCTCTGGCGGTCTGATCTTGGAGAAGTAAATGAGACTGACAATCGCCTGCCCACAAGCGCACATCGACATTGCGAACCACTACGCCATGGTCTTGGGTTACTCTGAGGCTGATGGCCTGACCTACCGCAACCCGTCATGGCAGGACGCACAGGGCAACCTCTACGCCCTCGCAAGTCTGCCTGTGGGGGATAGCTTCGTCAGCACATCCACAAGCCCGCTACAGCGCCCCGCATGGGACGTTGACCAGATTATCGACATGACCAAGGCGGGACAGGCTCAAGCGCTGGTGATCCTATGGATGCCAAACGAGGATAGCACCGTGCCGCCATTGGCAACTACCAACCGCATCACTGCAATCTTGGGCATGGAAGGCGCTGACGCAATGGCGGCAATGGGGTTAACGGCAATCAATAGTGAGCCTGCGGAGTGATGCCCGCGAATTGCAGGGCTAGGGTGTCAATCATCGCGCGGCTCCAATCGGTGTATTTCCCCAATGGGCTGCGTCTGCGTGGGACTGGGCGGCGGCTTGGGCTAGTTCTTTTGTCCAGCAATCTTCTGTGTTGATTTCATCCTGCCCCAAGTAAACAGTGATCGGTTCGTCACTGTTTCTTGTCACCATGTCGAAGTTGTAATCATGCCTCCCCAATCCAAAATTTGTATAAAAAACACCGCCGTCATGTTCCCACACCAACTTTTTCGGCCCTACCAAATCCAGCACGGCGGCGGCTTTGGACCGTGCTTCATCTTGGCATAGGCTATTGCCTCCACCAGACCAGTCAGGTGTTGTTGCCTTGCGGTCAAATCGCATGGCCTCGAATATTATGTGGGCCAGCGCCTCAAGCATCTTTCCGCGGTCGGTCATTTGCCTTGTCTCCCCGCGTTAATCATTACCAGTGTGCGTTTGTCTGTGTCTGGGCCAGACATGAAGCGATTGAACCAAACGGGATCTGACGTGTTCACCTCCTCGCCTTGCATTTCGCCGCATTTAGGGCATTGCAACGCAGGGGTGTTGATTGGGAAAACTGCAACCCAATCATGTGCGCAATTCATGCAGGCGACATATTGCGCGTCGTGGGGCCGGTGATCTGATAGTTGGATTATGTTTTCGGTCATGTCTTTGGCTCCTTATCTGCGGCAATCTTTTCTGCCAAATCTGCCAAGTCCGCATTGACCAGCTGCGCAAACGCCCGACCGAGCGCTATCAACGCAATATCAGCGCGGGCTTGGTCACGGCGCACCTTGTTGGCCGTAGGTTCTGACAACATAGCCAGCAACTCATCTTCGGTATGGTCGGTCATGGCTTGTTCCTTTGCTTCCGTGCGGCTTTCACCTTGGCGCGTTTTGATGTGGATGGTGCGGCTTTCGGCTTGTCCATAAACTCAATGCGGACGGGGTGGTGCGGCAGCGTGGTGATAATACTTGAGGCGAGCAATATTCTGCGCATGGTCATCACTTCGGCTCCTTTGCATATGTGGACTTGGCATCGCCCCGCACAGATAAAATATCTTGCACTAAGGCAGGCAAATCCTTTGGATCAACTTCACGGCTTGGCCCGCCGGATAGGCAGGCATCAATCGCAGCGCATAGAACATCGCCCCAAGTCACTACTTCAGCTCCTTTGTGAATGCAGCGAGGGCTGCGCTGGACGTTGAAAGTGCCATTTTGCAGGCGTCACGGTATGCCTGATCGCCACGACAACGGGCAGTTTCGCGCTGTATTTTTTCCAAAGCATCCATCAGCGCCTGCACCCGTGGGTCAGCCATGATCTGCGCGGTGGTGGGGGGCAGGTCGGCGCGGCGGTACGCTACCAATTCGCACGGATCACCAAAGTCGTCTTCGTCCCAATCATCAGTGTTTTCTGTAACCTGCCAACCGTACATCGTTTCCCGCTTGAGTACGCGGTCGGTCGGCATTGCTACCCAAATCGTTTCCAGTGCATCACTCATCCTTGCCTCCTGCGATTGCGCGAAGGGCGGCGCGCATAATGTTCGACGCCGTGATCAGTCCGAGAGGGTGATATTCGCAAGTGATAACGTGCTTCGCTCGCATATCATTAAAAACCTCGGCATCTATCAACACCTTCGCCGCCTCTTGCACCGTAACCTTTGCGGCTGGCGTGTCTGCGGGGGTAAGGGCGTGGACCATAGCAAATGATTGCCCCCATGTGCTTGCGACATGAGATTTCCAATCTGAAAGTAAGTCCGTGTCTGATATTTTAAGCGCGATATTGTATCTGCACTCCAATTGTGCAGCAGCCTCACGCAGCCCCTCGGCCTTGCCTTGAGCGTGGGCGGTGTCGGCACGCTTGTTCGCGGCTTCCAGTTGGGCGGATAGTTTTGTGTTTCTTGCAGCAATCTCGCGTGACTTATCAGACCAAAACCTCCACAAATTACCGTTATCGCTGATACGATTTGACCTTTCCGCAGCATCGAGACATTCTTCCAATTCACGGATGCGGGCAGTGGCGGCTTCGAGTTGCGCGGATAGGGCGGCGATCAGTTCGGCATAGCAATAACTATTTCCGTACATGCGGCGAAGATATGTAGTGGCATGCTCAACGGCTTCGGGGGTTGTGTCAGTCATTTCTTGCTCCAAGCGCGGCGATAAATCCAATAATGAGGCAATACGCCACGAATAGGACTGTGAGGATTATGGTGGTCATTGGCTTAGCTTTCTTCTAGTTTTTGAAAAAACTACCGTTGAAAACATTGGCACTTCTCTGAATTTGTAATCAGAGGGTCGGGAGTTCGAGTCTCTCTGGGGGCACCAATCTTTTCAACGGCTTAGTAGGTTTTGTCGTTTAGGGTTGTATCAAGTTGTATCAGCCGAGTTGTATCTTTGTTCTGCGCAACTCGATTACGGTGTTCACATCGGCGTTCTTGTCGCTGCGATCATACCGCTCTGTCATCGTCGCGCTGGCATGGTGTGCGAAGCGCTGGCGCTGCTCTGCCGTTGCCCCTGCGGCCTTGGCTTCCGTGACTGCACCGGCGCGACTGTCCATTGCATAGACCTCATCGGGCACGCCTGCCTTGCGCGCAAACTTGCGGAAAGTGGTCTGCCAGTGCCGCTTGGTGTATGGGCGGCCGCTGTCCATCTTAATGACCGGCCCAACTCTCTGGTCCATCGGGATCTGCATCAAGCGGGCGCGGATCTCTGGAACGATCGTAAGGTCAAACACCATTGCATCCGGCGATGACTTTTCAGTTTTAGATGGGGTCTTGCTCAAGGTGGTGATCTTCTGGTCGATCATGTCCCAGGTCATGCCATCAGCCCAACGCTGCTTGCCGCTATCATCAAGCCACTGGCCCCGCACGTCCACAGCACGCAAGCCAAACTCCCACTGGCAACTAAACCCAAGGGCAAAGCCTGTGTGCCCTGCTGCGTCTGCTGCTGCGATGATTGCCTGTGCCTGGTCGCGTGTCATGGAAACCTCTCTTCGGCGCGGTGTGGTGATCCGCATTTCTGACAAGATGTTTTTGATCCGCATGGCATCCGGCGCCTCGATGCGGACCCCGTGGCTAATGAGATAGCGCAAGGCTGTGAAGCGGTTGTGGATATGGTGTGTGGGATCGACGGGCCGCAGCGGTAGGTCGCGCTCTGCTCGGGCCGCATTATCTTCCTTGCGGCGGCTGATGAAGTTGTCGTTCATGGCCTTCTTCCACCGCATGAGGGTTTCAAAGTTGGTGTCTGCCAGCATGACGCCGCCAATGGCTTCCTCTAGGGGCTTGAGCGTTTGCAGATACCCCTCGCGCGTGCTGGCCTTCACGTTCTCGTTGAATGGCGAAAACTCGTCAGTCTTGAACCGGCCGATAAGCCACAACCAAGACCCCGGCGTGACCAAAGCATCCTCACTGTCGTACCAGCGCAGCATTTCGCGTGTCAGTTCGCGCGCCTTGGACGCACGCTCGTTATCGCGGCCATCGCCTTCCTCGCCAACCAATCGCACGGTGTTCGAGTGGTATCCTGCCTCGATGTATTTCTTGGGGGCTCTCCAATAGAACCAACGCTTTGCCTTGCGAACGCATGGCGCATAAGACGGGTCGGACCCATCCATTAGATCATCATCAAAACGCATTTAAATTTTCTCCTGAAAGTGGTGTTGTGGTGTCTGCCCCTTTGTGTGAGGCACCATCAGGATCAGCTATACGGCGGCGTTTTGCAATCCACGCTTCTAAATCAGCACGAAGCGTCATTCCAACAAGCTTATCTTTCTTCGGAAAACCATCGCGCTCAAGCTTTGGCCGGTGCGTGCGCAGCCATGTGACTTTGCGGCCAAGGTGGTAGGCCACAAGGGTATCGGGAAGGTAAGCTGGCTCAATCATGTCAGGCTCCTTTGTCGCCTTTGATCTGGATCAGCCCTGCGGCGTACCAGCGCGATTGTGTCTCATGCAGGCCTTCAAGCAAGCGCATGGCAAAGGCTGTCGGGTAATTCTCTTCAATGTATCGGCGGCGCATGGTGTCGCGCCCATCAAGAATATCGTGGCAATGCTGGCAACCGGCCGCAACGGACAGATCTGAAACCTTAGACCCCATGCTCTTGCCGGATACTGGAAGGTGGCATCCGACAACGGTATCTGCGTGCGCGCAGCGATAGCCGGGATAGAAGGATGAAACGCGAAGTGTGCATGGCATCCCCCGTATGGCGTCAAGAATGGTGCGTGATCGAACCTTTGGCAGAAGAGCGGGGTTGGTTATGTGCATACTCATTTACTGGCCTTTTTCTTGTCGATGTTGATTTCTGCGTGCGGGTCATCCCCTGCGATTGCGGCTATGTCGGCCTCGCGCTCCGCTGCGATGCGCTGCCATTCTGCTCTGCGATCGAGGGCGGCTTGGATTGCTTGCGCTGCTGGCTTCATGCCAATCCCCTCAACTTCGACTGATACGGGCGTGGTGCGAGGTCTTCCGCTGTTGGGACAGAAGGCTGAAATTCAATAACCGGCGCGGGAGTTCCAAATCTGTCCATGTTGCTTTGCCCTGGCTGAACGCCGCAATGCCGGCATGAAAAGACCCCTGCGCGGCGCCGACTTGTTGGGCCGCTGCACTTCCTGCACTTCATGGCAATCTCCATAAATTCGAGAACGGGTTAACCAGATGGTCACTTCGCCTTTGAAGCCCCACGCTATTCATCTGGTTAACCCCGCTCGCAGAGGGGAATCGTTACCCTCGATTAAAGAAGGCCGCATGGCCTTCTTTGGCGCTCCTATGGGGCTAGGCACTAGGTCACGCCGTAATTCCTTGATCGGTTATTCGGTTACTGCGTCGATAGTGCGGTCTGTCAGAGACAGCTTGGCAATGCTGTCCTCATGGTCCGCAAACATATTCTTGCGCAGTTCCGCCTTCTTCCGGCGCAACTCGGCCGCTTGAACCGCGCTGATTGCCTCTGCCTCGCTGGCAAGGATCGCATCAAACCCAGCCGAATTTACGCGCTGCACAATCCATTTGATCGGGGTGCTGCTGTCGAAGTTCACGTCAACGTCTACGGCTGTCACCTTCGCAACCGTCATCATGTGGCGCGTGCCTGACTGCACAACGACAAGATCATTCAGCTTTACGCTAGGGTCCATCGTTTTGAATACTTCGGAAGTGCCATGCTCTTCATACTTTGCCTCGATAGCGCGGGCCTGATCGTTAATCAGAAAGACGATTTTAGAATTATCCATTTTTGTATCTCCGTTTTTTTCTTATTTGGTGACGTGCTTGACGGACCACATGGCCGCTTCTTCGATCTTGGTAATCGCCAACGAAAGTTCTCGGCTTGAGCCGATAGCTTGGCAGGCCGCGATAAAGGCTGCTGCGTGGTCTTTCAGGGCAACCATGTTTGCCTTTTCCATGTCAGTCAGGACGCGGTACTGGTGGCGTACAGCGTTGTTCGCTGTCCGGTCATCGCTGGCGCCATCGACGGTATTTTGTGCTTTGTCGTTCATGTCTCAAATCTCCGTTATATTGTTTTTGACTAAGTGCTTCCTGACTTGGGAAGCTGTATTTATGCCGGCTCTTTGACTGTTGGTACGATTGCGAGGATGATTAGGGCGAATACCCCTGCCATAGCGCCGGCGAATGCCCAGCCTGCGACTGATCTGTTTTTTTGCCCAGCCACATATCCGCAGATAGTTGCGAACACGATTGCCATGATGATGATGATTTCCATTTTAGGATCTCCGTTTGGTTTGCAGTTGGTTTAAGGATTTCCGCCCATGCCACAGAAGCCTACCTCTGGCTCTGTCGGGACGCCGTACTTGGCGCGGTCTGCCATCAAGATGGCCGTGGCCTCTTTGAGCCGGTTACTACCGCCTCCAAGTTCTGCGGTAATGGTCTTGAGCGCTGCCGCAAATCGCGGATCACTCGCCATAAGCGGCTTCCACCGCCACAGCGCACAGGATGGGCCGCGGCAACCCATCACGGCCTCCTTGGCGGCAAAGGTGCGTGCGAGTGGGCAAAGCAACGTGGCGGCGTCTTCTGGGGTGCGTGCGGTCATTTGCGGGCCTCCATCATGGCGTCGGCTAAAGCGTAAGCTTCTTGCGCCAGGTCAATGGGTGATAGCCCGCTCATTTCAGGATTGCCCCAATACCCCGATGTAATCCCGGCAGCGGCCTGCCCCGCGAACCAATCGCGCAATCGCATTCCAACGGAATATTCTGCTGATCCATCCGCCAAAAGGACAGTGTGAGGAAACGCCGGCGTCCCGTCTTGTGTTGTATGTGGCATGCTCTAACCCTCCACTCTGATTTTGATGTAGACGCATTCCATGTCGGAACCCTCGATGCTGTCAGGCTTTATCTCGATGCTGTCTGCATCAATCTCGGACGCAATAATGGCGATGTAGCTGCACACGTCCTGCAATGCCCGGTCATCACTGATGCCCGCGACAAACGCTTCAACATAAGTCTCGGTTTCGGCGTCTGGGGCTACGTTGAAAGCCTGTTCCAGAAGTTCAACCGCCTCGTCTTTTGTGAACGGCCTCATTCCGCGGCCCGCCGCGCGCCGTGCCATGCGCCAATCCAATCGGTTGCGGCATCAAGGTCGTCTTCATACGGGCAGTCTGTGCTATCTGCCCCAGCGTGGTATGCTGTCATGCCCTCGTCCCAAGCCTTAGATCCTGGTGCGCCCTCACCCCACTCAACTGCCTCCGTCCAATGGCTTGGGACATCAATCTCTTGGGCATCCTCAACTTGATCTACATCAACCGGCTCCGCCTCGGTTGCCTCCGGCATGACCTGACCCCGTGCGGCCATAGCGCGGCGCTGCAAAGCTGTTGGCTCCGTTGGCGTCACGTCACGCAATCCATCGGCGTGTTGGATTTCCTCTTTCTCATAGACGCCAAGCAAAACGTCTGGAAAATGGCGGCGACACATTGCACGCGCAGAATAATACCAAAGCTGCTGGTCTGGATCTGACTTCCACAGCGGCGAGTTCTTCGTGGTGATCGAGCCGATTTCAGGCGAACGGTATTCGATGGTGTCACCGTCTTCTTGCGAAATGGCTGTCAGCACGCATACACGCTTGGCCCCCTCGCCCTCGTACTTGCCCTTGAGGCGCCCCTTGATCGGTGCGCGCTGCTCAATGACAGCGTGGATAAGCTGCGCCTCGTAGGCGATGCGGTCGTTGACCATGTAGGACTTGTTGGCCACAGCAAAGGGGTCCATGTGCCAGTTCATCGCTTGCAGGGATACGGCCAAGCAAGCGCCGGGGGTGGCGCGCAAGTGCTTCGGCACAGCCTGACCGGATACTGCCATCAGTTTTGAAAACTCCATGACCTGGCCCATGTCCTTAAACTCCAAACCGCCAAGTTTGGATGAAACCTGCGTGCCGCCTGCAATCGCAAGGTCGGTCTTGGCGCTGATGCGCTCTTCGATGGTCTGCGTTCTATCGTTCATGGTGCTGCCCCTGCTGTGTTCATTTCTTCAAGAAGTTGTTCGTGCTGCCACTTCGGGCGCTGATACGCTCCAATGTCGTCACCCGGTCCCGGCCAATGGCCAGAAGCCAAGCACTCGGCAAAGCGGGTGATTGCACGGCGATTGCGGAATTGACCAAGACGCAGATCTTCCTCGCCAATCTCGCGCACAATGACGTGGTGAGGCTTTGCATCGCATTGGGCGATGATGCCCACGACTTCCGGCCATTGACCGGTCAGCGCTTCAAAGCACTCGGCCGCAAACGCCATCTGCATATCGTAACCGTGATCGGTGATGCGATTGTCCACCAAGCGGTAATTGAATGGTCTGCCCTGCGTGTTCATCTTTTTGTAATCGGACAGGCTTCCATCGAAGTTAACCGTATCTGGGCGGGCCAAAAGCCATAGCCCGCTACGCTCATCCTTCACGGCCATTGTGACTTCGGGGATGCCGCTCATCACGGCCTCGGCGGCGGGATCTGCTGCCAGCACCTTGCCCATGTCTTCAATCATGGTGATTTCGGCGTCTGTAAGCGGCGTGCGGCCATCGGCCTCAATCGCGTCCCAGAAAGCCACGCGGTCCACAAGGGCCAGCAACGCATCGGCATCGCCTTGGCTCAACGCTTCACGTCCGTCATCCTCGACCTGCTGCCAGAAGTCTACGCTCTCCATTGCGGCGGGGCTGGCGGTGCCGGTAGATGCCGCCTTGATCTGTGCGGCCGTGGGCTTGCGCGGCTTCTCGTCGGGCAGGATCATAAATCCAGATAGATCCCCGTTACCCTTGGCGCGGAAGTTCTCAAGCTGCTTTTCAGTTGGGCGGCTTGGCTTGTCCTTTGGAAGCACAAGGAAATACTTCCCCACTTCGTCCATACCCCCTTCAACGTATGCGGCCATAGCGCGGCCCAAGAGCAAGGCGGTCTTGTCGTCCTGCTCCCACCGATCTGGGTTAAGCTGGTGGAACGCCCAAACATCGGCCGGGGTGGCCAGTTCCATCTTGCGCAGCACGCCGGAAGTCACCGATGGGCCATCGCAAGGCTGGCTGTGGTGGCGGTCGAGTGACATTTGGTAAAAGCCGTTCTCGGTGATTTTCTCACCATCCGCTAAAATTCGAATTTCCATGATGCAGTTCCTAAGTTTGAATGATTTCCCCTGCCGGCCAGGGAGAAGCAACCGGCAGGGGGGTCTTACCCGCTCGTAGAGGCTGGCGGGCTATGCTTTGGCGTACTCCCAATCGACAAGGCCTTGGAGTTGGGCCATGCGATAGGCGCCGCGCTCTGACCTGACTTTCCAAAACCGCCCTGTTTTCTGGCAGGTGAGAACGCCTTGCGACCTTGCGGGCTTGCCTTGCTTTTCCAGAATGTCGCAAACCTCTTCCTCATCAATTCCAAGGATGGATGCTATTTCCTCTGGGGATCTGGTTTCAGCCATGCCGACAATGCGGCCAATAGAGGTTTTCGTTCCTGCGAAAATCATCGCCATCCCTTGTTCTCCCGAAGTTCCTTACGGCGCAATTCGCAAATGCTTTCCGCTGATTTGTCATAACGGCCATCATCTTTTAGTTGCTGGATGAAGCCTGCGAGCTCGCCCTCGTCTATTACTGTGGCCGCCTTGTCTTTGAGTGTCACAGGCCGGTCCCAAACGTGTAGAAGATCAATTCCATGACTGCGCGGCCGATCACAATTCCAAGGACTGCTGCGCAGCCTGACAAAATGAGCGTGATGGAAAGCCAAAGTGGCGTGATGCGGTTCATTTCAGGGCCCCGCCAACACGGATCGAATTAGCGCCGGAGCCGCCACAAGCGTAGCATGGCTCGTATAGGGTGGTGCCGCGCTCTGTATGCTCTTCGGTGTACTTCTTGCCCTTGCAGGAGCCGCATGACCGGTCTGTATCTGGAAGGTATGTTGTGGTGTCTTGCATCTGGCTCTCCGCGTTCGTGGTGTTCCAGAGTATTTCCATATTGGAATGCCCGCGTCAATATAAAAAGCTTCCAAATTGGAAATATTATGCACCTATAAGGTGTGCAATGGTTTTCACATCAGAATTATAAGGGTGGTGGTGGCTTGGGTAAGCAGGCTCGATTTGCGCTGGAATATGTTGAAAATTACGTTGGCGGTATGTCCAGCGAGGATAGGCGCGCGTCGATGCCGCGCTGGCTTGAGCGGATTGCCGCTCTAGGGCGGGCACATAATCGGCTGGGTATGGGTGAACGCGAAAATGCGCTCCTTGAGCACTTGGTTGAGTGCGTTGTTTGGGGTGAATGCTTTGAGGCCGGTCAAGACTGGGCGCACCGATTGGTTCGCCGCAGTTCGATCGTTAGGGAATATATAAGAAATTAAACAATGTTAGCGAGTTCGCGCGGCAAATGCAGCAAAATACGAGAGGCCCATTCCAGCGCAATATCGTACTGACTATCGGCCTCTGGGCTGATGGCTAGAAGGTTGTAAAGTCCCGGCTCACTTCCTCCCTTCACCCGCTTTACCCACTTGGCGCCACTTGCTTCACAGCAAATGCAATTTTTCCCGATTGCATCTTGTGTGACCTTGGGCGATCCACCGGCATAAAAGATCAGATCGCCTTCGTCAAACGTGGGCGTCATCGCATTGCCCACAACTTCAATGGCAACGATATTGCCTTCCGGCAATAGGTCTGGGGCTTCAACATAGCGCAGCGTGGCGTCACTGATACACGGCAGGGGCTCTAAGACCTTGGCACCAGGGCCTATCTGGCCGATTACTGGTATGAGGCGGCGCGGCTCTTCTGGAAGGCGGTAGCCAAAGAAGTGCCGGATGCGGTCTGCCTCGCTTGATTGCAGCACGCGGTAGCCTGTCAAAACCTTATTCATTTGCACAGACGTAAGGCCAATAGCTTCGGCCAGGGCTGCCTGTGATAAGCCCCGCGCTTCAAGTTGTGATCTAACCCAATCCATTTTCATAACCTCCACAATAAATTCTATTTTGGCATGTCACCATTGCTATATTGGAACTAGCCCTCTTGACATCAATGCTTCCAATATGGAAATAGTCTGTGCATGAAAGCAGAACAAATCCCCAAACCCCTCTACGGCCAAGCGGCGCACGTTGTTCGCAAGTGCGGCGGCATTCAGTCAACTGCAAGGCTGATTGGGCGTCATCCATCGTGGGTTCTGAAATGGACCTACGCCAAGGAAAGGGGCGGCCGTGGCGGGCTTATCCCCGACGAGGACCAGCAAATCCTTATGCAAGCTGCGCGGGAGGGCAGGGCTGATCTTTGCCCCTCCGACTTTTTCCCACCAGAAACCCGCAATGAGACTGCGGATTAACCCAAGAAGGCAAATAATATGGCGAAAGCACAAAGCGAAGGTGAACAAGTTCGGCGGGCATTCGATGGCCCCACGCTGGAACATGACAAGCTGATCGGTCACATCGGCGCGCGGATTAGCGAAGAACATTCGCGGTCCTCTGACGGTAGCGAGAGCGCGGCCAAGGTATCGGCGTTCATCGAAGAGACTGGCATGAATAGCCAAGCGTATTCGTGGATGAAAACCATCATCAAAAAGCTTCCCAAGAAAGACGGGCAGTCAAAGGCGATGGACGTTATTCGCTCGATCGAGGCCGCGTTGCCGATGATTAAGGCTCATGTGGCCGGTCAATCTACCGCTGAAATGTTCCCCGATGAAGCGCCTGCACCTGTGGATGCGCCAAAGGCTGAACCAAAAGCTGCGGCCAAAAAAACCAACATTGAGAAGTTCACGCCAAAGGCAAAGGTCGCCAAGGCCGAACCTGATCCTGTTCCGGCTGAAACTCCTGCCGAAAGTGAGCCTGTTGATCTGGCCGACGATCAGGACGACTTCGATCGCCAACTTGCTGCGGCTTCTGACGAATGAAGGTTTTGGCGTTCGACACCGCCACAAAAACGGGGGTCTGCTTCGGTGAAGCAGGCTCTCGGCCTAAGCTGTGGTCGGTGGTTCTCGGCAAGGTGGAGTGGCCAGATCGCTTTTCCAAGACCCTCCGCATGACTGCTCATTACATCGAGCAATTCAAGCCAGACCTGATCGCGGTCGAGGCGTTTGTCGGCGGGCCCAAGGCTAATACATCGCTGGCAGGCCTTGTAGCGTGCGTGCAGGGCGAGGCTGTGCGTCTTGGTGTGCCTGTGGTCACTTATTACCCTGCCACTATCCGCAAGCACTTCCTCGGCGGTGTGAGCCGGTCAAACAAGACCCCTATCAAGTCACAAGTGTTTGCGCGGTGCCGGATGCTGGGCTGGGACGTGCGCGACACTGACGCGGCCGATGCCGGGGCGCTGTGGGATTATACCTGCTCCATGCACAGTAAGGACCACCAGATGACGAGCGTGGGCGGGCTGTTCCATTGATAATTAGACCCTGGGCTGCCTGCCACGACCTTCTTCGATCTGGTCACGGGGTCGAAGACATAGCTTTCAAGCTGAACTGCACCACGGAACGGGTTCGGCGCGAAGTACGGAAACTTAGAAATAGCGGCCAGTTGAAGGCTGTACTGAACCGAGAGGACGAAAAATGAGCAATACTGTTTCTGTGTTTGTTAAGCGGCGTGTGATTGGATCGGCAACGCTCAAGGGCGTGCTGCTCTACATGGCCGATAATGCCAGCGATGACGGTACGGGGATCTGGACTTCAAAGGGCAACATTGCGCGCGATTTGGAGTTGAGCAAGCGGGCTGTGCAGATAGCAATCCAAAACTTGATGGAGTTTGGCATTGTATTGGAGGATGGCACGCGGAAGTGCGTGAATGGCTTTACGATGGAGTATTCCATCTGTCTTGATACCCTGAATAGGCTTCCTTCAACGCGCGAAAACCTATCGAAAGGGACGGGTGAACCACATTCACCGGTGAACCACATTCACGGGTACGGGCGAACCACGTTCACGGGTACCGGTGAACCACATTCACCCAAACCATCCTTAGAACCATCCTTAGAACCATCCAAAGAGCGTGATGGCTTATTCGATGCAATGGAAACACCAGAAGCAAAGAAGAGCGGTGATGGGTTTGATGAGTTCTGGAATGCCTATCCAAAGAAGGCTGGGAAGCCAGCGGCACAGAAGGCTTATCAAAAGGCAATCAAGAATGGCGCGGCGCCGGATGCAATCATCACGGGGGCCAAGCGTTATGCGCTGTGGCTGTCTACGGGCGGGCCCAAGGATTTCCGGCCGACTGTCAAATTCCCGCAAGGCTGGCTGAACGATGAGCGCTGGAATGATGCTGATCTGCCAGCGTTGCCACCCGAGAAGCCAAAGTTTGCAGTTGGGTCGCCGGAAGATCTAGCAGAGCGGCGCAAGCGGCTTAGTCCGCAATTTGGTGAGGTGGTGCGGTGATGAAAAAGAAAATGACCGAAGATGAAATTAACGCAAAGCGTACACCCGAGGGAGGCTGGACCAAGGCGCAACTGAAAGAATGGGGCGTCGAGTGGCCACCGAAAAAGGGCTGGAAGCTAAAACTGATGGGTAAAAAGGCTTGGGGAAATAAATGATGGGCGATATTTTCAGCGATAGCATGTTCAATGCCCCGCCCCGCAAGCATGAGCCCAAGCTGTGCGAGTTCTCCACGCAGGATCAAGATGAGTTGCGTGATGCCATGATGGGCAAGATCACGAAGGCCAAGGTGACGCACGGCTACACCAACACCAGCGTCAATAGGAAAAACATCTTGGACATTGTGATAAAGCACGGCCCTATCAATCCCGATGGTGTGAATAACAAGCTGGAAAGCAAGTTAAGCCGGGGCTGCGTTGGCAAGATTTTGAAGGAATTGTACGAGGCTGATTTGGTCGGTCGTGAACATGCCTTGGTTGGCGTTGTTTCCTATTGGTATTTTGCAAAATGAGAAAAAACATTTACCGCCGCTTAACCAACCCGACAAAAGAAGATGGTGTCCGCATTGGCAATGTTTCAAAAATGATTGGCAGGCTTGAGGATGAACAACCTGGCGCTGGTCATTGGTTGCTGGATCAAGTTCCAAAGGACGCAAACGTGGCCGATGTGATTTTCGGCTTGGCCCTTGATGCTTTTCTTGACGAAAAAGAGGCCAAGTCTGCGGCCATTCTTGCCAAGGTGAGGGCTAAACAGAAATGAGCAATGGTCACTTCAACATCGAGGCGGAACAACAGTTGCTCGGCGCTATCCTGTGCGACAATTCGGTTTTCGATCTGGTTTCCGATCTGATCGAAGAGGATCACTTCTATGACCCCCTTCATGCTCGGATATTTGGCATCTGCAAGGCGCGCATCGTCAAGCAACACTTGGTTTCGCCGGTATCTCTGAAATACACGCTGGAAGGCGATGAAGGGTTGGCGCAGGTGGGCGGCCCGAAATACCTTGCCAGAATGGCGGGCTCTGCAATCGGCAAGTCTACGGCCCGCGACTATTCAAAGATCATTGTCGAGGGTTCCGTGCGGCGCAGGCTTCTTGAGGCGTCCAGCAAGGCATCATTTGACCTTAATGCTGGCAGTGAGGCGGATGAAGTGCGCGCTGGCCTCCTGTCGGCCCTATACGCGCTGCCAGAGGGGCATAGTGAGCAAAGTTCTGTGTCATTGCTCAAGGCGGTGACAAGGGCGGTCACGCAGGCCAATGAAGCTTATCAAGGCAACACGTCATTTCTGAAAACCGGTGTTCCGGCGCTGGATGGTGTCATCAAAGGACTTGGGCCTGGTGATGTGATGCTTCTGGGCGGGGCAACCTCGATGGGGAAAACCTCGCTGGCTCTGGAAATTGCGGGCAACGTGGCAATCAAGCAAAAGCTGCATGTTGGTTTCTGGTCGCTGGAAATGTCGGATGACCAATTGGCCACGCGGATGCAGTCGGCTTGGTCGCGTGTTCCCTATGCGGCTCTGCGCGATGCTGCTGCGATGGATGAGGCTGATTTTCGCAAGTGGGTCGATGCTGGTAAAGAGATAAGTTCTGCCCCCATGCGTATCATCCCAAAGCATATTCGTGATATTGCGGCGGGTCATGCGGCGATGCGCCGGGTGAAGCGTGAATTGGGCGGCAAGCTTGATCTGGCAATTGTTGGACTATTGCAGCTTATCCGCGGCACGGGAAAAAGCCGGTTCGAGCAAATGACAGAGGTTTCCATTGGGCTCAAGACGCTGGCCGGAATGCTGGAATGCCCCCTGATTGCGCTGGTGCAGTTGTCCAGAACGATTGGTGAGCGGGATGACAAGCGGCCTCAACTCTCGGACATCAAAGAAACAGGCCAGTTTGAAAACGATGCGGATCAGGTCGTGTTCTGCCACAGAGAGGGTTATTGGCTGCAAAGGCAAGGGCCAAAGCTGGACAAAAACGGGCAAATCACCGATGGCGCGCGCACCGATTGGGAAGCTGACGTTGCCGCGTCCAACAATGTGATGGAAATAATCGTGCGAAAAAACCGCCACGGTAGGCTGGCGGCGGCGCAAGTTGGGTTCCATGACGCAACAAACCGCTTCTGGGATTTGAGCCAGAGCCAAGAAGAAGGAATGTACTGATGGATCAAGCGTTTTTGCGGGAAGTTCAGTCAAAAGGCTGGTCTATCCAGTCAGTCACAGAAGAGCTTGTTGTTGCGCCTTGCCCAAATTCAGGTTGCAGCGTGCGGGTTAACCTGAAAAGCGGGGTGGCCATACCGGCTGCCTGCCGCGCTGGTGTCGAGGCGCGCAGTCAGGTTGTAACGGTGTTCGATGATGCGAGGGTGTTCTTGCGATCGAGGCGGGAAGAGTTGCGCCTCACGATCAGGGACGTGGAAAGCATATCTGGAATGGCCGATGATTTCCTTGCCAAGTTTGAAAAGGAAAAGCCATCCAAGTATCCGAATGTGCAAACCTTTGTGGAATGGGCGCAGTCGCTTGGTTTCAAAGTTGTGCTAATGCCAGCGGAATTTCCCCCACTGGCATTGCGTGTTATCGCGGAAACCCGCCACCTTATTCAGTCACGGGATCAGATGACTGCGCAACATCATGCGAGGCGACAGGCATCCGGCGCGCAATCGTTGAAAGGGTCGCCGTAACGCGGGTCATAATCTTGGCAACATCGGCCAGGTCTTCCGGCAAGCTGTGCCAGTCATCCAAGATCCGAGTTGCGGCCGCGTCCGAGTTCACCCAAGCATCCAGTGCAAAGATCACGGCCCAAGGTGTGTTATTCTCCCGGCGCCAACGGAAAATCGTCGGGTTCGATACCCCGAAGTCAGTCGCAAGTTTGCCCGCGTTCTGGGTTGTTCCGTAAAACTGTGTTGCCAAGCGCTCGAACAGTTGCGTTCTATCGTCGGCGCTCATGGCGCGCAGGTCATCAGGTGTCAGCATCATTCCCCCCTCTTCGTGCTGGTAATACGGCCAATTACAAACCCCGCGCCAAAAATCATGGCGGTTTGCAAAATGTTTAGCATCAGTTGTTCGCCCATTGTTATTGCCTCTCTCAAGTTGCGGTGATATTCGATTGGCTCACCTCTCGGTGAACCTTGCAAGGTGGCGCGGTGGAATGTGGTGTTCTGCCGCGCCGTTTGTTTTTCAGAAAAGCGATAGTTGCGCTGTCTTGGGCCGGTCCTCGGGCTCGGTGCCGGGGATCATGTATTGCTCACCTGCCGGGGTGAGTTGCACGCGGTAAGGGATGGTAAACGGTCCAACCTTTGCGCCCGGCTGGGCCTTGGCTGTGATTTCAGCAATCAATTCATCCTGTCGTTTCTGGCTCACCCCTTGATCGGTCCAGAGTTCGCGCAAGGCCTTATCCGGGTCTGCCTCTCGACCAAAGTCAGTTGGCTTTGTGGTGAAGTCTCCACTTTCAAAGCGATAGCGGCCCTTTTTCAAGATCACGCGGAAATTTTCAAGGTCGCCATGATCTAGGCGTGAAAGTTTCCACTCGTTCGGTCCTGACGGTTGCAGTTGCCACACGCTACCGCAAAAATATCGGTTAATGCTTTCCTGCACGCGGTCAAGGCTCGGGGCAGTTGCGATAAGATTAATGGTCATGGCTCAATCCTCTAACCAAACAAGGTTCCTGCGATAACAGTTGATCCGCACATAGCGGTTGCGGCGGTCTGGGCGCGTTTGGAAAGCTGCAAACCGCGCGACCTGCTTTGTGGCCTGCCTGTCGCGATACAATGCCACGTCACGCAAGGCGCTAAGTTGCGCTGGTGGGCAGTAATGCAGGCATACAGGGTCGGTGGTGGGCTCGTGCCGCGCGTATAGGGTCAAGGCGGTCATGGCTGGCCCTCAATGCAGATCGGCGCGGCCTCACGGTCTGACCAATCGAAGGCGTCAAGTTGCGCTTGGCATTCGGCAAAGGTTTCATAGGCATGGATGCTTTCGATTTGGTCGGGCGTGCCGTTGCCAAAAATCACGATTGCGAAAATGTAGATGGAAAGTTGCATTTTGTGGTGCGTCCTCTCTCGGTCAAGTATTGAAGGCAAGGCGGGCCAAGTCGCGCGCGCCGTTTACAGTTGCGCTATAGCTGTCGGGCACGCCTAGCCACGTTTCGTCCTGCGTGCTGGTGCTGTGCATGTAAAACCGCTTTCCGTCATGGTGCCCGATTGATACGGGCCCAAGTCCATCCTGGCGGATAAAAGCGCGGGCATTGCCTTGCATGTCTGAAAATACAATTCCGGCGCGTTCAATCTTGAAAGTGCCGTTTGCGGTCTTCGGGCCGGTGAAAAGCGTTTCAACAGTTGCGGCCAGGTTCTTGCAATAGGTTTGGCCGTAAAGTGTGATCTGGTCCATGTGGTGCGTCCTCCCGGTATGTGGTGGCGGTTAAATTGTGAAGTCTTCGACAACGCCGGTGTGCTGGCACGCTGGGCAAATACAGCCGGCGTATTGGTCCCAGTCGCTCCCGCCCTCGCAAATATCTTCGGCGTCTGGGTCAAATCCTTCGGTAGTGTATCGGCCCCAAACGCTTGCCGATATGTGGAAAGCTTCAATCTGGCCACATTTAGGGCAAGCCATGCCCAAATCGTTTGCGGCTTCATGCGCTGCGGTGATTTCGTCCTGCTCGGCTAGGTGGTCTGCAAGGTTTGACATTGTGGTGTGTCCTCTCTCGGTGTGGTGGTGGCGGTTAGCGAACGGGCAACAGTTGCGCTGCCCGTCTGGCAAAACGTCACGCGGCGCAATCGGCTAGGGCAAGGCGTAACCATCGCGCGCGGTGAATGCAGCGGCGGGCCATTGCCTTATCTGCGGGGTATGTGCGGGCCTGGGTCAACGCGGCGCGGGCACAATCCAATTCCCGGCTGTGTTCGGCGTGCAAGGCTGTCACGCTGTCGGCTTCGATGCTGGGCCACCATGCCGCGCCGGGTGGGTGGTAACGCTGCACTATGACATTGCAGCGGCCATTCCCCCAATCCGCAAAAACGCTTGCCCGGCCTGCAACGTATCGGGCTATTTTGAAAGTGTCGCGGGCTTCCTTCCGCGCGTCATGGTGGGCCTGATAATAGGCGGCGCGGGTGTCGGCGTTAAGCTGGTTCAGGCTGGGCGCGTGCTGGGTGTTGTGTTTGCGGGTCATGGCTTAGGCTCCTGACGTTGTGCAAGGGTGGCGGCGGCAATCGCGCGGCCTTCGTCGGTCATTGAATGGCGGGCGGCAAGTTCAAGGGCTCGATCACTCCAAAGGCATTCGGGCGCGGTGGTTTCCGAAACATGAAAGCCCAAGCGGTCAATGTGGCCGGGGGTTTCAAATCGCGGGATAAATTCGGCGGCGGTGGTCCAGCTTGGGCGGCGTTTGCCGATAAGATAGCGCATTCAATAAGTATCCTTTATTGGTCTGCCGGCTTCGTTGTCGGCTTGGTATTCGTCAATTTTGCGGTCATGCTGCGCGATAGCGGCGGCGGCGTTCTCTGCGTATTGGAAAACATATTCAGACCAATCTTCGGGCACCAATGCAGGCGCTTCAACGGCCTTTATGGTTTCGTCTGTCTCGGTCGTGTAAGTGCAAAATCGTTTCATATTAAAAGCCTCCCGGCATAAGTGCGACAAACAAAAGCCCGAAAATCAGGGCAACGGATAGGGCGTCACGGATCATTGCAGCCCCCTAATTCTCAACAGGCGGCGCAATATGGCGGTTGCCTCGCGGCGTCCTGCATTCTGGCCGTGCTGGTAATAGTGGCGCTTTCCTGTCGCTCCGACAATTGCCGGGGAAAGATAGCGGGAAAGATCAACGGATAGGCCAAGCCGTGCGGCCATTGCTGACGGGCTGTCATGGTCTGGGGTTCTCATGCGTCCACCTGTGCGGGCAAGGCTGCAAAGTCTGCGGCGGTTATGTAGGTGGCGCGGTCGTTAAACCTAACGGCCTTGGCAATGTAGCGCCCCCCTTTTTTGGCGTATTGGTTCGTGATGTTGCCAAAAGTGAATTCACTAATGCAAAACCGTTCGACGCCTTCGGCGGTGTGCCATTGCATCGGGGGCAGGCATTCCAGCGCTTCCCAGAAATCTGCCTCTGTGATTTCCTGCGCGGGTGTCATAAATTTAGCCTGGGCTGCGCTGGTGAATGCGTCCCAATCGGTCATTACTTCGTACGCCTTGCCGGGCTGGTCTGCGAGAATGGCGGGCAGGTCGGCGGCGGCGCTTTCCTCGTCGGTGTAGGCTGACCATATGTAATGGTCGCCGGGGCAGGCAATGAAGGCTTTGGCTTCGTTTGTGTTGTGGGTCTTAGGCATGGCGTGGTGTCCTTCTCTCGGTGTGGTGGTGGGTTACTTGCGCAACTTGGCGCGGCTGACGGGCTTTGTGCCTATCTTGTAAGTGTCGCCAAAAACGGCGCGGCCCATTCCGGCGATGTTGGTCAGATCGTTATTGCAGACGGTCATTAGCTTTTCCCCGTGCTGGATTGTGTCACCGGCGCGAAGTTCTGAAATGTGGATATTCTCAAAGTCCATTGGCAGGCGTTCCTTCTCTCGGTGGGTTGCTGCTGCGGTGGTGGCGCAAGCTGGGTCTAGTCTTCGTCGGTTGTTTCGATTTCGTAGGACAAGAGGCGCGCAAGTGCGGCGCGGTCGTCCAGCAAGGCGCAAGAGACCTTAAAACATTCGTTTGCGGTGAAGCCTTTAGGGATGAGCAAAGCTTTAATCCTTTTATCAAGGGCGCATTCGATATGGTCCACGGCCTTTGCAACGCTGGCAAATTGCTGGCCTTCGACTTCGTAAACTGTGACGCAATTTATGGTTAGCATTGGGGTTCCTTTCTCGGTGTCTGCATTGGCGCATGGTATGGGGGCCGGATAGGTCCAGCCCCTCAACAATGGGTCAAAGGTCGCTGCAAAATCTGGCCATATCCTCGGCGCTATTGATCGGCGCGGCGGCGGTGCCTGTGTCGTGGTCGTTCAATTCTTCAACGTCCACGCCTTCGGCCAGGTCGTCAAAGGTGCAATTGACATTCAAACTGCCTTCGATCGCGTACCAAGTGCCCGAACGGCCGGCCCATGTGTAGCAGGTCGCCGGGGTCTTGCTGCCGCCATAGGTGCAAGTGATTTCGTCAATGTCGGACGGGTCAACGCTGGGCGCGTCCTCTTCCTCGTCGGGGTCTGTCTCGCCATGTGTCGCAAAGTCAAAGGGCGCAAGGTCCCAGGCTCCGCAAGCGTTTCCGTTCAAGTCATACAAAACCCGTTCCATCTGCACGGGGGCGTAGTTCTCCACCGTCACGGCGATGTTGCGCAAAATAGCGGCAATCGCTGCGGCGCGGTCTACGGGCGTAGGGCCAAAGGCTGCGTTATCTGTCTCTATGGATATGGTGAACATGTGGTGTCCTCTCGGGGTTGGTGGGTGGTGTTAGTAGTCAAAGCCAATCCAAACGCGGGCCGATCCCTTGACGCGGATTTCGCGGCTTATGTCGTCGCAGTCGTAAAGAGCATAATCTTTTGTCGTGCGGTCATAAGGGCCGCGCTGGTAAGTCTTCTTTGCGTTTGGGGTGCGGCGGATAAACTCGCCAAGCTTCAAAACGTCAACGGGTGCGGTATACATGGTGAAAGCCTCTCGGTTGGTGCCGTGTGGTGCTGCGGGTTGGTAAGATCAACAATACATCAATTTAATAGTGCGTCAATACATTAAATATAAAAGATTGATACAGGCGCAATCGGGCAATATAGGGCCAGGGGCAGGCACGGCGCGGCATTCCATCGCGTGAGCCCCTGGCGCTGCCCGGCGCGGTGCATTGGTCAACAGTCCGGCAACGGTTTAACCCTCAACGCATGAAGCAATCAAAACCACCACACAAACCACCACAAGCAACAGACAAGAGGGCGCAGCCCCCCGCCCTTCGTGCAAAACTACGCCACGCGTGCGAGCTCATAGCCGACGAGGGCCGAACACAACGCGCAGCAGCAGACGCAGCAGGCATGGACGAGACAGCACTAGGCCGAGCCCTACGCAAGCCCCACGTCATTGCATACATAGAAGACAGAAAAGCCCTTAACGCATTAAACGCAGATGATTTAATGGGATTGGCCAAAGTCCGAGCAATACAGCGCGGAATAGAACTGCTCAACAATAGTACGTCCGATGCAGTAACCGCCAGAATGGTCGAGTTTTTCGCGGGCGAGCGTTCAAAGGGCGCGCAAATACAGGTCAATGTTGATGCAAGATCAGGGGGTTACGAGTTCATTCGCCCAGGTCAACAGGTCGTAGAGATCAAGGCCAATCCAGCCCCGAAGGCCACGCCTACAGATAGCTAATCATGCGCGCACCATAGCCTAAGCCCATGTAATTGCAGGCAATCGCAGCTATGGTTGCATCATGCAAGCGAGACAACCGCCCAAATCTGGCACCGATCGGCCAAGGCCCAAGGTATGCAGCGACCACACAGGACAGGCACCCCCCTTGCCCGATAGGGGGGGGTGGGTTCGATCGGGGGGGGCGGGGGCAAAACCCGGCGCGCGCAGAGCTCTACTCGTCCCTCTCCCTCGCGCGGCTTCAATTATCAAATTTTTCTGATTTTGGCATTTTGGCGATTATTAATTTGATCTTACGAATGCTACCCTTCCACGGGTGGGGGACACTGATTTGGGGTGTTTTTGGTGATTTCAGGTATCACATTGATAATGGACCCCCTGATTTTGGGTTATTTGGTGTGCATATGGCGATTTTTTTTTGGGAGTGATGTTCCGGTCTGGTTGATTGGAGGATCGCTATGACGACGATTGTATTTCGGGATGGGGTTATGGCCTCGGACAGTGGAGCGTGGGTTGGTGGTCTTGTCACGCCTTGGTCGAGGAAGCTTATTCGCGGGAAATCCGGTGTTATTTACGGGGGTGCTGGTGACGGTAGCCGTGTATCAGAATTTTTCAGGTGGGTTGAGGCTGGGGAGTGTGTTGGCGAAATGGTTGTTCCGCAGGTTCGGGATGACGGGAGTGATTTTATTATTTTGGTTTGGCGGCCTGATGCGGGTTTGTTTCTTTTGACTGCGCAGGGCGAGGAGGATCTTCGGGGTTGCCCTTACTGCGCGATTGGTGGTGGCGCGGAGGTTGCCTACGGCGCGTTGCACTATGGGGCGTCTGCGGTGATTGCGGTTGAGGCGGCGATTGCTCACAGCACTTGTGCGTTTGGCGCGGTTCAATATTTGGCGGATCGCTAATGGCACTTCTTCAAACCCCTCGCGGGAATTACATATACGCTGCGGATGGTGCCGTTCTGGATGGGTACTTCTGGGACCGTTCGGAAATGGCGATCATTCAGGGTCCGATTGCTTCTGGCACGTCTACGGGTTCATGTATGAAGATCTGGGCGATTGCCGTTGAGCAAGAGCCTGACTTTGACGGTGTGAGGCGCACGCGGTTCATCATCACGCGGGACACCTACAAGGAACTGCGCGAAACGACGATCAAGACTTGGCTTGAATGGTTTCCCGAAAGCGAGTGGGGTCCGATGATTAGGGCGGAGCCTTCTTTCCATCATTTGAAGCGGGATCATCCCTCGGGCGATGGGACGACTATTGATTGCGAGGTGATATTCCTTGCCGTTCCCGATCCTGACGTTGCCGAACAGATTTTGGCGTCTTACGAGATTACGGGATTTTTTCGGAACGAGGGCCAGTTTTGCGACAAGCTGGTGATTGACGAACTTCTTTCACGGTGCGCGCGCTATCCTTCAAAGCGTAACGGCCCCGGCGCAACGTGGCACGGCGGCTTCATCGACCTTAACGCGCCGGTCGAGGGTCATTGGATACCGTACATGCGCGGCGACATTCCATTGCCCCCAGAAACGACAGAGGACGAGCGGCGCGTCTATCAGAAGCCCGCGAACTGGACATTTTACACGCAGCCCCCCGGTCTTATTGAGGTTCGGCATGAGGGCAAGGTTTCCTATCAGCCAAACCCGAAGGCTGAAAACCAAACCCACACGAAGAAATCCTACATGGAAACCATCGTCGGCAAGACGAAGGCTTGGATTGACCGGCGCGTTCTGAACAAGGTCGGCCTGCACATCGAGGGCAAGGCGGTATACCCCACGTTTTCAGAAGACGAACACGTTTCCAAGAGCAAGCTAGAACCCATTCCCGGCTTCAAGATTGTCGTTGGTCTGGACTTCGGGCGCGATCCGGCCGCGGCTTTCATGCAGGACGTAAATGGAAACTGGCGTGTCCTATCGGAACTAATCGGCTCGAACGAGAGCGCGGAGCTCTTTGCGCCTAAGGTCAAGAAGCACATCGCGGAACGGTATCGCGGCTTTGAGGCTGATTTCCTTGGCGACCCGCGCGGGGCCGATGGCGGCCAGAACACCGAAACCACAGCCTATGACGTTTTCCAGAAGTACGGGATGCGGGTAATGCCGGCCACGACAGACAACAACACGCAGATGCGTCGGTCAGCGATGGAAGCCGTGCTCGGGCGCCGGAACGGCTTTCTCGTCGATACGACCTGCCTTGTCGCAAAGACCGGCCTTGCTGGCGGCCACCATTACCCGAAGCTGAAAGTGCGAGGCCTATCCGGTCTATTCGCTGAAAAGCCGCGCAAGGGGCTCTACTCCCATATTGTTGACGCGATCGAGAACGGTCTTCTGGGCGGCGGAGAGGGTGAGGCGGTCATCACTTCAACGCACCGCGAACGCAAAGCGCCATCCCAGCCACAGCGGCACAGCATCCGCAATCGGAGAAAAAAATGATCGTTGAATGGTTTTTCGGATTTCACCGGCCACGTCTGCGCAACTTCAAAGGCAAGATTGATGCGCGTTACTGGCTAGGCCACTGTGAGGCTTGGGGATACAACGCCGATGACACTTGGGTTTTCCTAGATCCGCAAGGCAGGGGGTTTAAAATTCGTGTTATGCACCGGCATGATGAAGTCCTGACGCAGCTAGAGGCTTATTACGCGATCTGCGAAAGTATCGTAAAAATAAAAAATGATGAGCCGGAATTTGACCTGCCGCCCTTCACACTTATGAGTTGCGCGTCGATCTGCGGCGCATTGGTGAATATCCGTGCATTGATGCCAAGCACCCTAAAGCGGAAATTGCTGTCCAACGGAGCGGAACTTTTACACGAAAGGTCAGATCATGGGTGGCGGATACAAGGAAGATCCTAAGGATAAGAAGGCAAGACTTAGGGAGCGGCGGATTACCGATGTTGGCCGGCAGAAGAGCGCTGAAAAGCAGGCGTCCGGCCTGACAAGCGACATTCGCGCAATCTACGGAATGAAGGGTTTGGCGCCAGTTTCTGGAACCGCAAAGGGATCTTCCCGTAAAAGTTCTAGCAATATGCTTAACAATCTCGCCATGAGATTTGGGAGCCTCTCTTGATGCAGCCAGGAGAAGAGTTTTCATCCCGCCTCAAAACGGCAAAGGCTTGGCGCAGCGCCGCAGAGCCATTCATCAAGGAAAGCTTGAAGTTTTGCTGCCCCGGTCGGGAGCAGGATTTCAGCAAGGCTGTCGGTGACGTAAGCGAGAGCGAGAGCGAGGTTTTCATTTCCATTGCCGAGGATATGGCAACGGATCTGGCCGGCGACCTAGTGAATTACTATACCCCTGCCGAAAGCAAGTGGGGCGAATTTCTTGTCACAATGGAAATTCCAGAAGATCAAGCGGATGCGGTTCTTGAACAAGTGCAGGCCCGCGAAGATGACCTGTTTGAAATGATTTCATCTTCTAATTACAATGACATAGCGCCGCAATGGGCCTTTGAGGCGGCAAGCCACGGCACGACTGCGCTCTGGGTGCAGCAAGCGCACATGCAGCAACCTATTCATTGCGAGGTGGTTCCACCGCAACAGCTTTACACAACGCCGGGGCATCTTGGCTATCTGGACCGTTTCAGGGAAGTCTCGGTCCTGGCCTCATCTTTGCCAGCACTATTCACCGGCTGGGACGTTTCTCTGGCCGACGAGCAAATCCAACAGAAGATCAAAAAGCCAGGTGCAAGAGCCAAGGTTGTCTGGGGTTTCTGGGTGGATTGGTCTGATGCCGCAATCCCAAAATGGCTTTGTGAAATCACTGTCGATGATCGACGCATCACACCATCGAAGCCACTTGAACTTGGAGGCCTTGCTGGCACTTGCCCATTGATAGTTGGCCGCTTCAATCCACAAATCGGGAAGCCTTGGGGGCGCGGCCCTGGCTGGAAATCCTTGCCAGACCTGCGCGTGATGGACGAAATGGCAGAGATTATCCTGTCTGGGCTCGACCAAAGCTTGATGAATACGATCATCTATCCCGATGATGGTTTCCTTGATCTTTCGGAAGGCCTGCAAGCCGGTCGCGCCTATCCCGCGCACCGCGGCTTTACCCGTGAGCAAATCTACGACTTGAGCCGCAACGTGAATGTGGATCAGGGCTGGTTCACGGAAGACAGGCTGGAAAAGAAGATCGCTCGGGCCTTCTATCAGGATGGGCCAAGGCAGAGTGGCGATACGCCGCCAACGGCAACCCAATGGCTTGATGAGCGCCGCCGTGTCCAGCAACGCCTTGGCAAACCGTCTGCGCCACTGTGGAGCGAGTTTGTCATGCCGCTCATCCAGCGGTTTGAATACCTGGCTGTTGAGAGCGGGAAGCTGAAAGAGGCGATTACGCACAATGGGCAGGTGATTAGCGTCACGCCTATCTCGCCTCTTCAAAAAGCCCAAAACCAAGACAAGGTGATGGTAACGCGGTCCAATCTCGATCTGGCATTCTCTATTTTCCAAGATCAGGTTGGCGAAGTGGTGGATATGCGATCGACGATGAAGAAGGTGGTCAAGGTTTCCGGCGACCAGCTAACCGTCATTCGTGAAGAAGCTCCGCCCCAAGAGGCCCAGCCACCAGAAGGGCAGGTATAAATGCTGCCAAATCTGATTTCAGAGCCGGGGCCGTTGTTGACGTATATCGCGGCCCTTGAGCAAATCGACGCGACAAAGGCATCTGACCTTCGGCGTTCCATCCGTGCGGCTCTTGGTTCCGTCGATGGCCGTATCCTTTTGGAATTGCTTGAAAAAGCAACAATAACAACGCCAACAAAAATCTTGGCTGATCCGCGTGCATTGGCGGCGCGCAATTCTCAAGCATTTATCGCAAGTGATCTTAGGAGGATCTTGAGCGATGAATATGAGAAACTGGTTGAACAAAAGCAAGCTACGGTGGGAAGCGCCAAACGAGGGGGGCCAAGGCGGGGCGCCGGTAAGTGAGGCCGCGCCTGTGGCCGCAGCGCCGGTGGGTGAAGCTGCACCACAGGCGGAAGCCTTTGACCTATCCTTTATCCCCGAAAGCTTTCATGTGGATGGAAAGCCGGACCTTGAGAAATTCAAGGAGCATTACGGCAAGCTGGTCGAACCATCGGTAGCGCCTGACAAATACGACTATGTTGTGCCGGCCGATATGGATTTTTCCGCACTCGGGCTGCCCGAAGGAATGGCGCTGGATTTCAATCTGGAAGATCCGACCATGCAGCCGCTTCTTGGTGAACTGTCCGAAACCCTCAAGGGTATTGGCGCACCGGCTGAAATGGGCGGAAAGATTGGCGGCCTTCTCGCCAAATATGAAGCAACAAAACTCACCGCAGCAATCGAAGCGCAAAAGCAAGAATTTGCAAAGCTTGGCACGCCCGAGCAAGCAAATCAGCGAATTACTTCGGTTGTTCGCGCAATGGAAACCCGTCTTACCGCCGATGAGGCGCAAGCGCTTCAAGCGGCAACCCGCAGCGCACCGGCCATGATGGCTCTCGAAAAGCTTCTTGGCCCCCGCAACTCCACCACGCCGACACCACAACCCGAAGAGGCCGCTAATGATGGCGGTCTTTCTTCACGATACCCAACCTCCCGGACAAAGTAAGGAGCCGAAATGACCACCCTGACCCAAAAATTCCTGTCTATGGCAGATATTTACAAGCGCACCCTCCCAGGCGGCGGCGCTGCTCAAATCATGGAAATGATGAACACAACTGCGCAGGACATCTTCACCGATTTTGTCATGCAGGAATGCAACGATGGCACCAAGCATATCTACACCACTCGCACTGGTCTTGGTACTGTTGGCTGGGGCGCTCTTTACGAAGGTATCGCGCAATCCAAGTCGAAAACCCAACAAGTGACTGAAACCACTGGCTTTGCTGAAAAGCTTTGCTCGGTGGACACGCGCTTGCTGGATCTGGCCGGCGCCAATGAAGCCGCTGTCCGCGCGCAGGAAAGCGAAGCTGACATTGAAGCAATGGCGCAAGAACTGGTTTCGGCCCTGTTCTACCACAATACCGCAACCAACCCTCGCCTGCCCAAAGGCCTTGCCCCTCGCTATGGCACCAAAGCAACTTCTGGCGCGGGCAAGCAAATCATCGACGCGGGCGGCACCGGCTCGGACAATATGTCGATCTGGTTTGTGACGTGGGGCGGCTCGGGCCTCCGCGCTCTTTACCCAAAGGGCACCAGTGCGGGGATCAGCCAAGAGGATATGGGCCGCCAGCGTGTGCTGGATGATGCTGGCAACCCTTACTATGTGAAGGAAGAGTTGATCCGTTCGCATATGGGCTTTGGCCTTGGCGACTATCGCCGCTGTTCGCGCGTGTCGAACATCGACGTTTCTGAATTGGCCGCTGGCAACGTGGATCTCTACTCGTTCATGCGCAAGGGTTACTATGCGCTTCAAGGCGTCCGCAATCAGAACGTCAAGACGACCAAGGATACCGAACCTGGACGCACGGTGATCTATGCCAACGTCGATGCTTTGGAAGCCCTTGACGCCTTGGCAACCAACACCGGCGCCACCGACAACTTTACCCGCCTCAAGTGGATGGAAGTTGAAGGCAAAGAAGTGCTGGCTTATCGCGGTATCCCAATCCGTGAAACAAATGCGCTTCTGAACGCCGAAGCCCGCGTGGTTTAACCCCTTCTGGGTGGGCGGCACTCGCCCACTCGGCAACCCTGAAATTGGAGACTTGAAATGATCTTGGACAAGAACCTGATCCTTTCGGAGTTGCAGGCAGTCACGGCTACCGCAATTTCCGAAAACGTGATCGACCTCGGTGTGAACGGCGTTGTTCCCTACGAAGCTGCTGCGGCGGCCATGAACCTCGGCGCGGGCAACGAAATCCCCCTACTGCTGATGGTGAATGAGGACTTCGCTACGCTGACCTCTCTGACCGTCACGCTGGAAACCTCTGCGGCGGCTGACCTCTCGACGCCAACGGTGCTTTACACCAGCGGCGCGATCCCCGTTGCCACCTTGAAGGCCGGCTACAAGCTGCCGATCCGCTGGCTCCCTGACGCGCCCTTGCTGCGCTATCTCGGCGTCCGCTACACGGTGACGGGCACCACAGCCACCGCGGGCAAGGTTTCGGCCGCCCTAGCCACGGAGGTTTAAGAATGGCTGCTAAAACCAAAGAGCAATTGGCCGAAGACGCCAAGGCCGGTCTGGAAAAAGATGCCATTACCAAGCCTACGCCTGAAACAGATCAGGGCGGCGTCAAAGCCGAAACTGTTGTGGTGACGGAGTACAAGCCTGATGCTGGTGGTGAATATACGATGGAAATCGTTACCACCGCACCGGGAACATTTGGCCTTGGAGGCATTGAGCCAGTTGGCAAGCCTGCAAAGATCAATTGCAGCGCCTTCTCTCTTGTGTGGATGCAGCCAAAGACCAAAGAGGACATTGCGCGGTTGAAGGCCTATCGCGCGTCCATCAAGAAAGACGCTGCCGCGTAAGATCCTCCCGCGTGGGGCGTTTTGTTAAAGGGCTGGGGTAAAACCTGGCCCTTTTTCTATGTGCATATGGTCTTGCGGTTTTCGACTGCAATCTGCGGGCATGTCAACAGAATTTGCAATGCTTGAAATAATGAATGCGGCCCTCATTTCGCAGGGCTGCGACGAACTATTGGCCCATACTGACGGGACCAATGAAGGTCGTCTTTTATCACTCAATTGGGCCCCTATCGTTGAGGCCGAGTTGGAAATGTCCAACTATCACTTCTCTAAAAAGCAAGATGAGCTCTTGAGCCGCTCGGATGGTCTTTTTGGGTATGATGATGCGTTTGCGGTTCCACATGCGGCGCTGCACGTCCGTCGAGTGTGGACGGAGGATGAAACCGGCGTTCGGTCCTTCCCCGATTGGGTGCAGGATGGTTCGCGCGTTCACGTTGATAGCGCCGAGGGCGTTTTCATTGAATACATCGAGAGCGCCGATCCTTCCATCTGGTCCGCTAACTTTGCAGTCGGTATCCAAATGAGGCTTGAGGCGGTTCTTCTGCGCTTCAAGGAAGAATACGCCAACGCTGAACGGATGGATGGCAACGCAGAAGCTAAATTCCAGAATGCGCGCACGCTGTCATCGAAGGCACGATCTGCAACGCAGCCGTTCCAGCGTGGGCGTCTTGCGAAAGCGAGGTTTGGCCGTGGCTAAACGCAGCATCCCGCAGCGCAACTTCCTTCTCGGGCAGACACGCGATGGCTTTCTTGAGGCCGATGATCTGGATATTCGGCAGGCATCCTGCCGCGCGGCCTCAAACATGCGGGTTACAGCTACGCGCGGCCTGCACTCTCGCCCCGGCATGACCTATATTCGAGAGGGCGGAACGGCGCATGACATAATCGAGATAAGGCCCGAAACTTCAAAGACCTTTGGCCTTGTGATTATGGATGGAAGCGCAGTCATCATCAATGAAGATGGCGGCGAAGATTTTGAAATCACGTCTGCACCTTGGGATCAGCCAGAAGACGTATGGGTTGAAGCCTTTCGTGAAAAGACGGTCATTGGCGGTCCATTTGGTCTATATGAACTAACCTATGACAGCGGCACTTGGTCATTCGCCACCTTTGAGTTTGATCTGGCGGCTGGCGGCGACCTGGCGCAGCCATATTGGTCCTTTGTTAAGGACACCACACTTCGTCCGAGCGCGCGAAGCGGAGCAATCACAATTGTTTCCTCAAAGCCTTTGTTCACGCCAGACTACGTTGGCACAAAGATCCGCTATTCGCAGCGTGAAATCAGCATCACATCGTTTACGTCCTCCACGCTCGTAGGCGGGACCGTCACGGACATTTTGGCGCCAAGCTTTAGAATTAATCTTTCAAAGACCGTTGGTTTCAAAACGGGTGATGCGGTTGTCGCTATCGACACAAACTTCCAAGGTATCATTGTCAACATCGTTGGCTCATACATCGAGGTCATCACCACAGAGTTTTTCGATGGCCCCGATGTAGACGAAACAATATCTGGCCCGTCTGCATCAGCCAAGGTTTTGTCTAAGTCAGAGATTACCCCGCTTCCATCCTTCATCTGGGACGAGCCGATAATGTCGGCGGTGCGCGGTTATCCAAGATCAGGTGCATCGGCCAGCGGGCGTTTGACGCTGGTGGACTTCCCGTTGGTTCCTGATCTGATCTGCATGTCATCGAGCCGGAGCGTGAACGACTTCACGGCTGGGGCCGGTGATGATGATGCAATTGTCAGGACGACCGGCGACAATAGCCCGCGCTTTATGCACGTCCTGAACGCTGGGGATTTGCTGCTCTTCTCTGATCGCGGCCTTTACTACATCAACATCAGGGACGGAAACATACTAACCCCCCAGAACTTCAAGGCCACTCTCTTTGACAAGCGGTCATCAAGCCCTGTTCGGCCCGTTGCGGTCGATGATGGCGTTGTTTTTATTGAGGCGTCAGGCGAAGCAATCGCGGCGTGCCTGCTGGACGGGAACATTTACCTGAAATGGTCGGTTCGCACGATTTCCACATTCCATGACCCACTCATCAAAAGGCCAATCAAGCTTTGTGGCCCTTCGTTGTTCTCGGAAGCGCCTGAAAAATATATGTTTGTCATCAATAGTGACGGGACGATCGCGGCGGTATCGTGGTTCTCGGACTTTGCGGCGGATAGCGTTGGCTTTGTTCCGTGGAACACACAAGGCCTGTTCAAGACTGCTTCCCCGATATTTGGCGGCTACTGGGCGATTGTAGAGCGTGAAATCAATGGCGTAACGCGCCGGCTGATTGAGCGGTTCGATGATGCGGCGCTGGTGGACTGCGCCGTGCCGGTCTTTTCTGCATCGAACTTTTCAGTGAACGGGATCGACCTTGAGGTAAACGGCGAAAGCCTGTCGGTGGTTTCATCCGGCGCTGCGCCTTTGGCTGGTGAGGAAGTGAGCATCTACAGCGGCAACTGGTTTGGCGGTTCACGCATTGTCGGCCTTGATGGTGTCGTACCCGATATTGAGGATATGCCCGAAGATACGTTTGCTGGGTTCAACTTCACATCGTCCTTCATGCCTTGGCCGGTCGAAGTAATTGATAGCCCGCGTGTAGGCATGCTGAAAGCCCGCCTGATCCGTGGGTCCGTGTCTGTGCTTTCATCAAGTGGTTTTAGTATTCGCGCCAACAATCACACCAGAGAGGTTGGCGGCTATCGCTGGGGTGAAGACCTTGGGGTGCCGCCGCCATTCAGGACTGAACTCTATCGTTTCAGCGTTGTTGGCAGCCGTGACCATCCAGAAATTGAAATCACGAAGAATGAGCCGGGTATCCTTGAGATAATGGCGATTACACAGGAGGTACAATACTAATGCAGGCACTTTTGGCACCACTAGTGGCGGCAGGCGCAGGAACGGCAGCGGCAGGCGCGGGGGCGGCGGCAGCGGCAGGAACGGCGGCGGCGGCGGTAACACCTATGGCCCTTGTTGCAAGCGCGGCTGGGCCTGTATTCGGCGCCTTCAATGCAATGGAGCAAGCAAAGAGCGCGAAGGAGCAAGCGAAGGTCAACAGCTACATCGGGACCACCCGGGCGCGGCAAACAGACCAAGCTGCGCGTGAAGGGCTAAATTCAGAACTATCCAACGTGCGGGCGGCGCTGTCTGCCAATGGGCAGCGTCCAAGCGTAGGCACAGCGTCAATGTTTGATGAACTGCGCTCGGTGCGCGGCGCGGAACGGCGCGTGGCCTTCAACAACGAAACGCAAAACGCCGCTGCGTACAAGGCTAAAGCCAACGGCATAAGCCCTGGAATGTCTTTGACTTCCGGCCTTTTGAAAGCTGGTCCGAGCCTGTTTGACATTTACGACTATGGCTCGAAAAACAATTGGGGAGGTCGAGGGTAATGGCTGAAATCAAGCGGGTTGTAAAATCCAGCGCACTTTCGGACTTCCGCCAAACCGTTCCCGATGCTGGGGGCGGTTTTCGCCTTATGGCAGAAGCGGCGAATGCGGCTTATGAATGGCTCAAGCCAGCGGCCATTGCAGAGCAAGAGGCACTGGGTTCCGAACTTGGCAGTCAGATCGCAAAGCAACAGATGGGCGACCCTTCCGGTTCCTTCACAACGTCGCGGATGAATGCGCCGGCCGGTCCGAACCAAGGCCTCGCCAATGACGTGATGGGCGCGATTGGGAAGGGCTCTGGCGGCGGCGACAAACTGCATGGCGTAGATCCCCGCATTAACGAGGTTCTAAGTCTTGCTTCGCAGCGGACGGGGATCAATATTGGTGTGAGCGAGGGTTTGCGTACTTCCGACAGGCAGGCCCAAATGGTTGCACAAGGCAAGTCGCAAACGATGAATAGCAAGCACCTGCATGGCGGCGCTGCGGACTATCACATCATCGGAGAAGACGGGAAAGCAAATTGGGACTTTGAGGCTTATCGCCCACTTGCCGATGAAGCAAAAAAGGTTGCGGCTGAACTCGGATATGAGGGCTTTGAATGGGGCGGCGATTGGAAGACGCTAAAAGATGGCGTCCATTTCCAATTCAAAGATGGGGGTGCGGCACCATCGGGCGGCACGTCCACCACGGTATCATCCATGAATGGCGGTGCAGCGCCTCAACTGCCTCCACCAACCATGCTGCGGCAAGCGGATGGCTCACTGGTAGGGCGCCTGTATTCCCCCCTGTCTGGTGAGATCCTGCAAGCGCACAACGCGGCGGCGGGCGTGGCCTACCAATCAGAGATCATGCTCAAGGGCGCGCAGGACATGATGGCGCTGTCCGAGCAATTCATGCTCAATCCCGATGGCTTCAATGATGCGGCAAAGGGATATGTCGATGGGATCGTGAAGTCTGCCCCTGATATGTTCAAGGCGGCTATTCGTGGCAACTTCCAGAAGGAAGCGCAGCGCCGGTATCTGGGCATGGTCGAGGAACGACAGCGCGACACGCGCCAGCGTGCCAACAACTCAAGCGCGGCCTTGGTGGATAGGTGGTCTGATAATTTGGTCAACGCGATGGTCGGCGGAAATGAAGAAGAAATCTTTGCTGCGCAATCAGAGCTCACTGGAATTTTGTCAGCGCGCGAGAGCCTGCCCGGCGTGGCATGGACGAGAGAGCAATCCCAGAACGTAGTCATCAAGGCGCGCGATGCGGCGCAAAAGGAAGTGGTGCGGCGACAGAAGGAGCAAACGACCACTTGGAAGTCTGACCTAAGCCTAATTGGTAAGGCGGCGATGAACGGCCAAGCTTCGGCAGATGAAAGCATTCTGCAAAATCCGCAAATCCGTGCGCTGCTTCCCGACGAGTGGGCCGAGGCGGCATCACGGGTTGCGCTGCGCGACAACCTGCCAACCTTCCTGACAATGACCCCATCAGAACAATCGGCGGCGCTGGCCGAAATGAAAGCCCAGCCGGTTCAAGCTGATTGGGAAATGGACATTCTCAAAGCGGGCGAAAGCGCGGCGGCCGAAAACAGGAAGGCGCTTGAGGAAGACCCTGTGAAGCGGGCGACTGAAATCATGCCTGATGACAGGAAACCCCCGGCGCTGACCAATATCAATCCCGAAGACCCATCAAGCGCGATTGCGGCCATGAAGGCGCGCGGGCAATGGGCGGAGCAATTCAGCGAGGCAGGATATACCCCAGAAGTCGTTTACTTGAGCGATCAAGAGGCGGAGGCTCTTGGGGCCGCTCTCGGCAAGGAAACCCCGCCTGAACTGCGCGCGGTAATGGCTGCGGCAATCGTTGAAGGCTTTGGCCCCGGTGCGGAGCGGGTCTTCACCGAAATCAAGTCGGATGACCCAACCACAATATACGCTGGCAAGCTAATGGCGCGTGGCGGTGAGAAGGCAATCGCGTTTGAAGCCATGCGCGGCCAAGCCATGCTGGATGAGGGTTTGGTGCAGGCACCATCATCGTCGGCAAGTCTTGAAGGCATTTCCCCAGACATATCGGCGGCGCTGTCCACGGTTCCATTTGAAATGCAGGGCGAGCTTCGCAAGTTTGCAATCTCGATCTATGGCGCCCGAGCGCGCGGCGTGACCGATGCCGAAGAGCAAAAGGCAATCATGGCTGGGGCGGTGCAGTCTGCGCTTGGTCAATCCAAGACAAAACGCGGCAAGCTGAAAGGCGGCGTGCAGACCATCGGCGGCAGTCCAGTCTTGCTTCCGGTCGATGTGATTGGCGAGGATGCAGAGTTTGCGCTTCAATCGGCGTTCACAGCGGGCCAAGGGGAAATCTCTGGAATGCAGGCTTTTGCGCAGATCGGCGCGGCCATTATGGGCCAAGACCCAATTGCCGAACTTCCGCAGAATTGGGGTGCTGAACCCGGACCCATGCTTGGCGGCAAGCCATTGAGCCCAAAGCTTTTGCAGAACGGGCATATTCGGATCGTGCCAACCAAAGATAGCAAATACCGAATTGAGGTTATCACCAACGGCGCCGTGACCGATGCGCGCAACGCGGCGGGCGGCACATTCGAGTTTGACCTGCACGCGCTGATCGAGGCCAACCCACGGGAAGGGGCTTATGCGCCGGCCTTGGGTGGCCCTGCCTCAATTAGCGATCTTGGGGTGGCGCCATGACGTACTTTCTGCGCGATGAAGGCGATATGTCGCAAGTGAAGCCGCGGGGCCGCGATGTGCAGCCAAGCGGCGTGTGGGAAGGCCTTGGCGCTGGGTTCAACAAGTCCGCTCTGGAAAACGACGCTAACTTCCGTCTAGCGCGGGAACGGCAAACCGTGAGCCGGTCATTGGCCGAAAAGGCTTGGGATAGGCTTGGCGATGACGCGGTGCGAACCGGCCTCAAGGCGCGCAACGTCTATGTGACTGATGGCAAGGGGGCTGATGCTCTCGCCTCGAACATGCGGGCTATCCCTGGCGTGCTGGAAATGGCGCGTGAAGCTGCGGCGGCGGAGCCTGATAAGTGGGCCGATCTGGACGTTTCGGATGGAGCGATCGACAGCACCATCAACGCAAAGCTTCAAGCCGAACATGCTGACGCCGAGGCAATCCTGAACATGATGCCAGCGTGGCGCGGCGCTGCTGACCTTGTGGGCGGCATGGCGGGGATTACAGCGGACATAAAGAACCTTCCATTCATATTGGGCGGCGGCGGCGGATCAATCCTTCGGGTAATGGGGCGTGAAGCCGCTCTCAACATGGGGGCGGAAGCGGCATTCCTGCCGGCGCAGTACGAAATGGCTGAACGTCTTGGTATCGAAGACCCCGATGTGGTTTCACAGCTTGCTATGGCGGCTGGGGCCGGTGCGATCCTTGGCGGCGCGGTAGAGGCCGGTTCTCGCGCATTCATATACATGCGTGGCCGCAACAGGCTTCCCCCTACGGCTGACCCTGTATTTGACGCTGGGGCCATTGATGCGGCCGAGGATGCGATTGTCGCTGGCGCCAACCCGTTTGAGGCGGCAAGTCGCGTGCAAGCCGATGCGCCGCCAAAGCTTGATCCCCTGGTTCAGCGCGACCCAATTAAGCGCGAACCCCTCATCCCAGACCGTGCTGGGGCACCGCAGCCGGTAGAGACTGCCCCAAATGCCGCGCCGGAGCCACTGGCTGACCCTCTGGACGTGCTTCTCAATCCCCGCATGGACGAAGTGCGCCAGATCGAAGATGCGTCCACAGCGGCCATTTCTGACGCTATGGCCTATGATAGCGGCGCGGCCAAGCCTCTTATCTCTTGGCTTACCCGTGGGCACCGCGTCACAAAGGCTCAAATTCGCGCGGCGGAAAAGTCAGGCCAGCCACTACCAGGCGGCGGCGAAAGCATGCAGGTCAATCCATCGGGCAAGGCGGCGCAAGATCTTCGCGCTATGGGCGTCACATCGAAGAGTGCCCCCGGCCTGTTTTCCAAAGAAGGGCGTGGGGATTTCGACAACCTTGTAGCCACGGAAATGGAAGACAAATTCCCCGGCATCACGGCGGCGGCCGGCGTGTCGGAGGATGGCATGTATCTCGATCGTCAGGGTTTCCTAGACGTTATCGCTAGGGACGCGGGTGGAGACACGTCTTGGCTTGCCAGTAGGGCAGAGGTCACACGGATCATAGATGAGCGTGAGGCGGCGCTGCGTGCTCTGGAAACACCCACAACGCGGCCAGCGGATGATTACCTTGCCGGTCGGCCAGCGGATGATGGCTTTTTCGTGGATCTGGATGCCTACGCCTTCGATGACCTCACGGGGGGCTTTGACCGTATCCGCGATGACTTCGACGCATATTTCCGTAAAGAGTGGGCGGATGATCTTCTCACGCCGGATGAGCGGATGGAAATAATCACGGAACTTCAAAAAAATGGCGGTGAGGCAAAACATCTGGTAGAACGTGTTCTTGAGCGCGATCTGGATTATCTGGACCTACCTGCAAACAAGGCGGATGATTATGGACAATACGACCCAGAAGAATACCTCCGATATCTCGATCAGTCCGAGGCTGGAAGATTACCTGATGAGGGCGGAGGCGGGATTGGCAGACCGGACGAAGAGCCCCAGCCAGCACGCGGCGGCCCAGAGGGTGAAGGATATGATCCTGGCCCACAAAGAAGCGAAGTCACAAGCGCCGGTGAGCAAACCCTAATCGACGGTGTTGCGCCCATAACGCAGCGCGACCGGCTGGAAGCACGACAGCAAGCACCTCTAGGCGGCGGCCGGCAGTCAGCGCCGGATAGCAATATCGGCGGCTTGTTCGATCCTGATGACAAGGTGCGCAACGACCTGTTTTCGGAGCCTTCGGGCCCACAAGCGCGGACAGCACAGGATGCCATGCGCGCCGATGTGGAGGATCAGATCGCCAAGTCTGACTTCGACGTGGATATGGATGATGGCTTGGGGTCACGTTCTGCGTCCAGCATCCTTGATGAATTTGATATGGATGACGAGTTTCAAGCCGTGCTTGATGCTTGCGGTAAGGGGAAAACCACATGAGTTTGTTCGATTGCATTCAGCGCTGGCACGATTACGCGGCCAAGGAAGATCCGGCCGAGGCGGCAAAGCTGCGTGACCGTGCGCAGCGGGCCCAGGATGAATGGAAAAAGCGTTCAGACCAATACGAGAGTTCAGGTCATCCCCGCCACGTTGCGGAGGTTCTTGCCGCCGATGACGTGAAAGAGGCTTTCCGGCGTGAAGCAGGCGAAAAGCGACATTCCTATCTGTCCACAATGGCATTCCAGCGCAAGGCGCAGGCTCACGTCAAGGAAGCTGCGGTGCCTGATATGATTAACCGCCATGAGAAGATGGACTATAAGCACCGCGGCTTGGTGCGGCGGTTCAACGGCAAGCTTGGCGCATATCTCAAAAAGAACCATCGCAAAATTTCGGGCCAGATGACAAATCCGGCACAGCAAGCCCACATTGCGGATGAACTGCATGGGGTAAGCACGGGCAATGCGGAAGCGCGCGGCCTAGCTGCGGGTATCCATGAGGCGCTTGAAGATCTGCGCCTCATGTTCAACGAGGCTGGCGGCCACATTTCCAAGATGGACAATTGGGGTTTGCCCCACGTCCACGATCGACTGGCCTTGATGCGATCTGGTTTTGATGGATGGTTCAAGGAAATTGATGGGCGTCTGGATTGGGCGCGGATTAATGACCCCCTGACCGGCAAGCCAATTCAGATGGACCCAAGGACCGGCGAGGTTCCTTTGGCATTCCGTGAGCGGTATTTGAAAGAGGCCTATGACAACATCGTTTTCAATCGTGACGCCGATAATCCGGTATATGGTCGGCCCAAGGGCGTTGCGACCTACCGCAAGCACTCGGACAGCCGGCACCTTCACTTCAAATCCGGCAAAGACTGGATGGATTACAACTCGGGGTTTGGCACGGGCGGCATCCACCAATCTCTGATGGGCCACGTTCACCGGATGGCGCGGGACATCACCCTGATGCGAGAGTTTGGGCCTAACCCCAAGCTTGGCGCTGAATATGAGGCAGACCTGTGGCGCGCAAAGGCCAAGGCGACAGGCGACCAGAAGCTTCTCACCGCCGTAGAGCGCGACAGCAACACAGCCCTTCGTATGATGAACGTGATGAGTGGCGGCAGCGTCCCACAAGACGCCTCACAGCAATGGGTTGCTCGTTTCTTCTCTAACGCGCGGGGGCTGATGACCTCGGCCTTCCTTGACCGCGCAATCATCGCCTCCCTATCGGATATGAACTCGATGCGGATGGCGGCAAAGACAATGGGCATGAACCCCGGCAACGTCTTAGCAAAACAGGTGGGGGTATTGCAGGGCTTGAGCTCCGATGAACTTCTGCGCGCGGGGTGGGTTGCTGACACTATGGCTGACGCCGGGACAGCGGTTGCGCGGTTCCAACAAGAGTTTGCCTCATCGGAATGGGTCGAGCGCGTCACGCAGGCCTCTATGCGATTGCAGGGGCTTTCCTTCTGGACAGATCGGGCGCGCGCAACCTTCTATCAGGAATTTGGCGGCTTCATGGCGGCGCAGATTGACCGGCCCTTGAGCAATCTTGAGCCCGCGCTGCAAATGCAATTCAAGAAATGGAACATATCGGACGCGGATTGGAACAATTTCAGGAAGGTTGAAAATCTGTTCCGTGCGGACAACGGCGCGACCTTCGCGCTTCCGACATACTGGCGCCAAGTAACGGATATGCCGGCCGACAAGGCTGATGACCTGTACGCCAAAATGCAGGGCGCGATTGAGGAAGTGATGGAGTTGGCGGTTCCTACGCAAAGCCTTCTGGCCAAGGCGTTCGTAGATCCATCTGCGCACAACTTGCCGCCAGGTTCCATCGGGTACGAATTGCTCAAGTCGGCAACGGCCTTCAAATCGTTCACCATGACGTTCTCGATCAACCAATATCGGCAGATCATGGCGCGGCCGACATTGGGCGACAGGGTAATGTACGGCCTTGATCTTGCGGCCGGTGCCACGGTCCTTGGCGCGATTTCAATCCAAGCAAACGAACTGATGATGGGCCGTGATCCGCAGGACATGACAAACCCGCTCTTCATGGCGCGCGCAGCCGTAAAGGGCGGCGGCTTCGGTATCGTGGGGGATATTGTCACGACCGGTCAGGCATCATGGGGCGGCGGCTTTGCCGGATACTTGGCTGGCCCCGTGCCGCAAATGATGACGGACGTTTACGGGCTCACCATCGGCAATGCCATGACAGCGGCATATCAAGCGGCCACAGGCGAGGACGTGAATGTTGGCTTCGCAAAGGATCTTGGCCGGTTCGGCAAGCGGTACACCCCGATGGGGCAGACGCCTATTGTTGGCCCTGCAATTGATCGGTTGTTCTGGGATAGGCTATCAATGATGCTTGATCCCGAGGCAGCAAACAGCCTCGCCACGGCGGCAAAAAAGCGCAGTAACCTTGTCGGCGGAGGTGACTTCTGGCTTCCAGGGCAGGCAATGCCAGCGCGCGGGCCCAATCTGGCCAATGCTTTAGGCGGCTAGTGCATATGCCATGACGGGCGGATTTAGCATCTTCCCGTCATGGCAACAGTAGCAAAAACCCCCCGTACGAGCTCCTATACCCTTGCATCTGCGGGGTCTGGGCCATTCCTTGTCGGATTTCGTCTATTTGACGATGACGCCCTTGATGTTCATGTAAATGGCATCAGGGCAACAAACTTCTCAATAACCACTGATCTTTCAATTGGTTATGATGACAACGCAACTATTACATTTGACGCAGCACTTGATGCAAGTGACGAAATCCAGATCGACGGTGCGCTAGTACCGGGTCGTGACGCGGATTATCTTAGCAGCGATCCCGGCATGGCGCGCAAGCTGAATGCAGAACTTGCACGGCTTTGGTCAAGTGTTTCAGAAATTTCAATGAAGGTCGGCCGCACCGCAAGATCACTTTCCCCTTTGGGCGCGTTTGTGCCTGTTGCTGGTAGGGTGGTTGTCTTCACGGCTGATAGTATTGAGGCCGGCCCAACTGTCGATGAGGTCGAAAATGCTCAAGCTGCGGCGGATAGCGCCAATGCAGATGCGTTAATTGCGGTTGGCGCGGCGGTAAGTGCGGCCGCTGCGGCTGACCAGGTGCAGGGGGTGCTTGATAGCTTCTCCTATGCGTATATAGGTCCGAAAGCAGCGGACCCTACGCTGGATAATGAAGGCGGCCCACTGGTTATAGGTATGCTTTATTTCAATACCTCCGTGTCTGAAATGCGGATTTACGACAGCATAACGCCGTGGATTTCCTATACCGCATCGGAAACAGCACTGGCAAAAGGGAATAACCTTAGCGATTTGCTCAACGTGGTGGCCGCGCGCGCCAATCTCGGCCTTGGCACGGCAGCAACAACGGCAGCCACAGCTTACGCCACGGCGGCACAGGGGGCGCTTGCTGACACGGCTTTGCAGTCCGCTCCCGACACACAAACACAGCTTGAATGGGACACAGGCACCAGCACCACAGAGGCGCTGATTAGCCCGGCGAAGCTAAATGCGAAATTCAATGTAACAGGCACAGCCCCAACATACGCCTGCCGTGCTTGGGTGAATTTCAACGGTACTGGGACGGTTGCTATCCGGGCGGCGGGGAATGTGTCGTCGATCACGGATAACGGGACGGGTGACTACACGGTTAATTTTACTACTGCTATGCCTGATGCAAATTATGCGGTGGTAGTAACTCCAACCAGAAACCGCACAGATAGGCCTAAGTGGATTTACCATCTACAACCTAATGCGGAGGCCAATATTTTAACTACCTCTGTTCGTCTTATGGGCGGCTATGTTTCAGGTACAAGTGATGGGAGCTACAACGCAGTAAGCGACTTCCCACAAGTCTCCGTCGCCATCTTCCGATGAAAGGAACCCTCATGGAAAAGCGCATTATTTACAAGAACGACGACGGCGGCGTGTCGGTGATTATCCC
>Ga0208795_1000087_pt1 | contig 41827 bp, 65 predicted proteins | sample CB_VirMetaG_6_FD_184541 | JGI IMG/M metagenome (GOLD analysis project Ga0208795, IMG submission 184541) | Freshwater to marine saline gradient viral communities from Chesapeake Bay - CB_1508_2 Viral MetaG (SPAdes) (version 4) | ecosystem: Environmental > Aquatic > Marine > Coastal | place: USA... | reverse complement strand
AGCGTTCCGAATGTCGTGTTACCGCCGTCACCACCCGGCCCGAATGCCCCGGTATTGCCATTCCCGCCTGCGCCAATAGAGACAGACACCGTTCCGCCAGCAGGGACTGCGACAGGATGGAACATATAGGCTCCGCCGCCGCCGCCACCATTACCGCCATCACCACCGACTCCGCCACCGCCACCGCCTCCAACAAGGGTGACAAAGACCACATGAACATCTGACGGAACATTCCAGGTGCCGCTTGACAGCACTTCGGATTTCCACGGCAGACCGCCGCCCACCAAGGCCGATAAATTAGCCATCAGATATACCACCCATCAGTTGTATCATAGACAAGGTTCAGTTCAACGTGGGGAAGGTCGATAACCAAAGTCGTCCCACCCGACTGGCCTGCAATGACATTGCTCCCTTGCGGGTTCAGGGTGACGGTGTAGGTAGGAGATGTACTTGCTTCTGTTTTCACTTTAATATTCATTCCTCCAGTAGGAGATGCAGGGAGTGCTATAGTAAAAGCCCCACCACCTGGGTCACACAGCAACTGGTCTCCATCAACAGCAGTATATGCCCCTGTCTTTCTGGTCCAAGAACCTCCACTAGAAGCGTCTACATACGCTTTAATGGACTCACTGCTAGCTACAGACGTTGCTGATGCTGTAGCCATTGTATCATCATCTATGAAAGCTGTCAGACCATCAAGATGATTTAACTCAGCAGCAGTTACAGTGAGTCCTAGATTGGATAGGGCAGTAGCTGCATCAGAAGCTCCAGTACCACCGTTGGCTACAGCCAGATCAGTACCAGACCAATTCCCGTTGTTAACTGTTACATCTGCCGGGAGAGCACCAGCACCTATATCCCCCACCTGAATAGCATCATCTGGGAGGGAGATGGAAGTATTTATGGTGAGAGCATCAATTGAAGCAGTGTCAATATTAGCAGTGCCATCAATATATAAATCCTTGAACTCTTTGCTAGCACTGCCCAAATCAATATCATTGTCAGTAGTAGGCTCAATCACTCCATCCTTAACTATGAACTGCTCTACAGACGCAGAAGATACGTTAATACAGAACTCCAGTTCATTGTTACCAGAGTCTACATTGATTTTGTTATAGAAGCTACTATCACCAATCTTCCCTACTGGTTGCCCCTCTCCAGCAGATCCATCATGAGTGTGCCCAGATGATTCATCAAAGGCTGTATCAATAGCTGCATACTCAGTATTGAAGTCTGAGGCATTGATAGTTTCCCCACTACTCTTGTTGTAGGTTCTCTCATAGCCAGCCATTATTGAATCCCACCCTCATAGTATAACACCAAATAGCTTTGTATTGAAAAAGGGGCATCCCCTAAATTATAGAACATAAACTTATTACTATACCCAGCCCCGTTGACCAGGATACGTCTTTCTAAATCTGTAACTCCAGCGTAGGTTGCTGTGTTATATATAGCAGTGCCGTACAAGGATAGACCAGTAGAAGCATCCACTGTAAAATCTAGTGGTTGGTGTGTGCTAGCCGTATCCTCAAAGTTGTAGCGGAGACGTAGTTTCAGATTCTCAACAACACCCTCAACCTCAGCAGATAGTTTGAGCCAATGCGGTGTTTTCCTAACCGCTAAACTACCGTAGTTGATCTCTGGACTTTGGTAAGTAGACGTGATTGCGATTCCATTGAAGTCATCTCCAGTATCATGATTATATACATATCCATCATATCCACCATGATACACCTTCTCCAAACTACTATTGATAGTAGAGGAACAACACGACAGGGGGATACCCTCCACCTCACTCCACTCCCACCTCACACCTTGAGGGGATAGCTTATACGTTCCAATGATCCCCTTCTGTGCATCGTCGGAGTATCCACTATTAGTATAGTACAAGCGGTATTGATTCTTCTCCCTAATCACGCAGGACGATATATAGTAGCTATTGATTGAAGAAACTAATGCTTCTACCAATGGATCAATCTCTCTTGATATTGCACTAAGCTCCACATCGTCTATCTGAGCAGTACCTTGCAGGGTGCGTATTCCATCGACGGAGAGGAATACTAGATCACCACCAACTTCCTGCATGGAGAAACCATCTATACATCCCACATTAGAAGCTATACTTTGCACTGATGGAGTGCTATTGATACCAACTAACTCAGCTATAGACTTCTGTCCAAAGACAAATAACCGATCTTTCCAATGCTTAATTGCTTTGATCTTATCAGTAAACTTATTACTACCTGAGTTGCCGCCAGTAAAAGTGACTGGATCAAATACATCACTCCAATATACAGTCTCCTTATTAGTGCTATCCCCACCTAGGAGGACATGATCCTTATAAACTTCTACCCACTGTGGAGCAGATGGAGCACCATATGTTGCATTGTCTATCTCTCGATAGTAGTAGAGGCGACTGCCCCCAGTTCCAGTGATCTTGAGATAGGCCATCTCATTAACACCATCACAAAGCAGTAATTCTCCATACTCCGTATTCCCTTCATACACTGCCGCCTGCATTCTGCCCTGAGTAGCTCTAGGCAGCTCTGTATAAAGGGAGGGATCAGCTCTACCACTTCCACTGTTCCACGTATCTGTATTTACCTGTACCCACGTTGTTCCGTCTGTGGAGAAGTACACCCCGTCATTAACACAAGCAACTACACCATCTGCGTAGGAAACAATACCTAATATTTCATTACTACTATCAGGTTGAGCAGTGCCAAACTTCGTGTAGCCATTTATACGCCTATACCCACCATTCTGAGAAGACTCAAAGTTCTTGAGAATCGTAGCATATCCAGGCTGCTCAAACAGCTCGGCAGTAGTGGCTACTAGGTTTAAGCCACCTGCACAAGAGATCTGCAATGCTTGAGGTTGTCCCACTTCCCTTAAAAACTCTTTTGATAAAGTCTATTACTACCAAAACTCTCAGTCTGGTAGTGTGTATCAAATTCAATCACCCGTGCAGATGCACCGTAGGTATCTTCACTAACATCCCTAGTCAACCGATATAGGAGACAATGACTAATCTTATACCCCTCCATGTCAATCTCATCAAAACCAGTGATTAAGTGCTCATTTGCCGTATTATTGTCTGGAGTACCAGTAGCAGTGGTAGTATATGTCCCTAAATCTGTCCAACTACCATCCAACACACCACCTATGGGCCAATGCTTAACCTCTAACTTCCATGCTACAGTACCACTAGCTGATGTAGTTTTACACCAGTGTAGGTGTGGAGATAACTCAGACCCCTCCTTCCACGCATGTGGTATCTGTTGCAGTATCATAACAACATTGTCCTGGTTAGAGGCGAAATCTAGTAAACCCGTAGCCTGATCTCTAGTTGGATCAGAGGCTCCTCCAGGAGGATTAACTGCCGTGGCAGGACTCCTCATGTCATCCCAACCTGGAAATCGGGTTACGAGGAACTCAGAATATCCAATCCCTCTAGACATCAGATATTCCTTATAGTACCAGCTCTAAACTCCCTCTTAGCCTTATCATCTATAAGCTGTTCACGCATCCTACGATTTCCCTTCTTCCAATCTTCCTGAGCAAGCAAACTCCTATCTTTATTCTCCTTAAATGCCCATGCATAATATCGTACACGGGGGATCAATACACTCTGAACATATTGCTCTTGAAATGGAAATGTATCATTGTAATTAACTACAGGAGACATCTGGTTCCATGCATAAAAATAAACCCTATACACCTTATCAGGGATAGGGGAGAGTCCAAAATATCTTCCATCAGGGTTTCGTATTACTCTCTGAGGCTGTCCTCTTGTTTGATCCTCAGCCTCATCTTTAGCTTCTGTACTTGCATAATGCATCTTCCACTTCTCAAGCGATACAGGAGCTAAACTATCTACAGTATATGGGGATACTTCCCCATCAACACCCTCAGTAGTAAGAGTAAACTTTTCCCAATCAACATACCCGTAATCGTCATCAACGCCAGTGGAAGCACTATTAAGTAGATACCACCTAGTTCCAGCAACTGTTTCAATGTATGTATTCCCCAAGTAGGGATCAGTGGATGTAGAAACAGCTAGAAAGGGCCACTGATAGTGCTCTTGATTTATATCATATAGAGCCCGATTGACAGCATTTTTAATAAATTCTTGGATGTTTACAGCATTGGAAAAAGTGGACGAAGTAAGTTTCACCTCGTTTAATTCAACAAGGATATTATTTACAACATCCATATAGGTTGATGTACTCATTTTTCCTCAGCTGGAAACAAAACTTCTTGCAGTTGTGCAACAATAACATCATCAAGACTATTATCAGTTCGCTTTGCAAGTTCGACAGCGAGAGTAAGAAGAAGTTTCTTAGCTGCCAATGTAGAGAGAACAGAAAGTAACCAAGAGTACATTTCTAAACTCCTAAGGCGGGTGGAGGGGGTTGCCCCCCTCCGGTTACACGTTAGTCAATCGTGTAGTAAGCGACAACAGCGGCGTTGTCTCGAAGCATCTTACGGCCATACGCATGAAGACCACGAACGATGTCGCGGAAAGTAGCGGTGGAACGAAGAGTTTCGATGGTCATGAGTTGCTCAGCAGAAGCACAAGCACTCATGTGACCGGCCATACACACACCACCAGCATAAGTGGTAGTGGGCAGGTTGTTGGAAACGTACATGGAGAAACCACGCACCTTACCATCCTGCACCAGACCGTTGCGGAGGCTACCCATACCCGCATTGTAGTCAGTGGTCATGAGCTTGGAGCTGGTAGAAGCCAGAACTTCATACCAATCGGGAGAAGCCACAAACCAACGACCTTCAGAGGGTACATTCTGCTGGTCAAGCAGACGAGCCATACGAGCCATGACAGTCAGAGGATCGTATTCGGCACTACCAAAGCCGACATCAATCGCACCAGTGATGGACTCAAGAGCCGTACCAGTACCAGTCGGACCTGCGGGGGAAGCATCAGCACCCAGAATATGATCGGGTGAAGAAGCAGACACTGCCCCAATCATGTAGTCCAGCACCTCTGCATCCATCGCATTCTTCAGCTGATAACCAGCATTGTCAGCAGCGATTTCCTGCCAGTTCACATGAGAGAACTTCTTCTCCAGGTCATCTTCCTCAAACTGGAAGTAGTTAGCCTGATCAACCACCAGCTGAAGCTCCTGGTCAGTCAGATCAGTCGAAGACAGAGAAGTAGTACCACGCAGGTACTGACTCACGGAAATCGTGGGCTCTTTGATGATATTTACCGTATCACCAAAAGAGGCAATCTCACCCATATAGTCGGTGTTAGTGATCGCCTGACATACTGCAGAATTACGGAAAGCAATCTGCACCTTCTTCGAGAAGATCTCGGGAAGGAAATAGGCATTGGTTTGACCAGCTGTATCTGTGTCAAAGTTCCAATTGGCAGTCGGGTTTTGCCATGCAGTGTTAGCCATTTTTTATCACCTCAAATTAATTTGGCCTAACCCTACCCTCAACAAATGCCTTATCAATATCCTCTCGATATTTTTCGTATTCTTTGATAGACATCTTTTTAATTTCGGATTGAGTCCAGACCTTTTCGTTACCAGCAGATGCAGTTTCAACAGCACCTTTAGTTTTCACTGTATCGGCATTGTGTGCATCTCTAGTGCCCTTAGTATTAGCAGATTGGCTACGCTGGTATTCGCTCTTAAACAGATCAATTGCCCGAGCAGCTAACTTTGCATCAACCCTTTTGAAGAGCCATTCTTGAATTTCAGCAGGCTGATTCTCTGCCCAATTCTGAAACTCTTGACTATTCTTAATTGCCTCAAAGTCTGGATGATACTTCTTCAATTCAGCAAAAGCGGCTGAACGAAGATTATCCTCTCTCACCTTCTTAAGGCTCTTAATCTCTTCTTGAAGAGTTTTCAGCTCATTGCTCACTCTATTGTGGGCTACAGTTTCGGCAACCGCATAGATGTCTGGATTATCCTCACGAAACCTTTCAAGCTCTTCAGCAGTCTTGGGTGGCGTATAACGCGGCCTCGACTCTGCTATCTGACTCTCTAGTTCCTTAATCCTATCTTCACGACTGTTGATCTCTTTAGACGCCCACGAACGATGATCTGAATATCGCTTTTCCCAATCAACTTTTGTGTACTTTTGCGATTCGCCAGAAGGCTCCCCTTCAGGTTCTTGGGTATCTTTAGAAGGTTGACCACTAGTATCCACAACAGTGGGAGCGGTCTCTTTCTTAAGGGCCACAGCTCGCATAAGTCCTTGTTCTTCCATATCTGCCATTTTTAATCCCCTTTAACTAAGGCTCACGAAACGTGAGGTGGTTAGCCAGCTAGCATCTTCTTCAGTGCAACAGGGCCTGTAATCAGGGTAGCTGTGCTTTTAGCAAACCTTGTAGAGTCCAGATGAATTTAATCTTTCCCCTAAGCTCGTCTGCATTTTGTTTATCACTCACAAGTGTCTTGAGGCTATTCCTCTCTAGGAGGTCAAGGTATTCAGTGAACACTACTTTGTGAGCTTGTAAAGCTTTTGCAGCATTAATTTCAATTTTATTTTCCATGCTACCCCTATATTATACCATATTGAGGAATAAAAGTCAAGCCCCTTCTGGCATCTGATCATTTCCTGCAAACTCTTCCATACCCGGCTGTGCTGCATTCCCTGGAGCAATAGTTCCATCTCCCGTCCCAGTAGAACCACCAAGCATCCCAGCAGGGCCACCCCCACCCCCCATCATCTGGTTCTGCATTCCCACTATCTGAGCCTGTTGAGCAGCCATATCCATATTGTTTAGCACCCTATCAACATCCAGGTCAAGAGACTCTGCAATACCAGAAATGAGATAGGAGACGTTCACCATTGGCCCAATCTGGGGGTTAGAAGCAAGCTGGAGGAATGTCATCAACCTCTGACTCCTCACTTCCTTTTGAACAAGAGACTGTGTTCCTGTAGCTTTAATTTCCAAATCACCAACTACATCCAAATCTCCCTCATAGAACTGCATATTCCAATAGAACATATATTTGGCTAGTGGTTCCAACAGAGCATCATCAATATTCTTTACAGCGGTTTTGATGTTGAGATTGGCAGCTGACATCAGCATGGACATACCAGAAGCTGTCCGTGTCATGCCAGTAACACCTGTGTAGCCATGTGAGTAGGATGGAATGCCGGTTGCCTCATCTGCCAACTGCCGCCACCTATCAAACATCTGCATATTCTCAGGGGCTGTATTGGGGAACTTCAACCCATATATGCTTTGACCGGGGCCACCAGCCTGCCTGACAAACTTCTTACCTGGATAGATTTTGTAATCCTGTCCGGGGACAAGAGAAGCTTCATCAATATCAAATATCAGGTTACCAGCAAGAGCGATGTTATCAACAGCCATGCGGGCATTGCCATTCATCAGGGCCTGCATGTCCTCCATATTTTCAGCAACACCTACACCCCAGATGCTATAGGGGTCTTTCTCATAGTGGTACATCATATACGGAATTCGAACAGGCTGGAATGGATTGAGATTGACACGCAACACCTCACCACCACACACCCATGCATTGATCTGGACATCCATCACCTCCGGATCTCCAGCAAAGTCTACTAGATCTGCATCAAAACTACGAATAGTGTCAACATCCATCATCCCCCAATACTCAAACACTTCCCAACGATTGCTATTATCCTGGATGGTGGAGTCTTCGGCTTGCTTCGTATGCTCAAAATCTCTAGACTGGTAGTTAGGGCCACCCTTAATAGCCTTATCAATATTGTCAGAGTTAAAGTGAGGAGATCGTTTGAGGGCAATCATCTGGGTTTTAGAAAGACGATGACGCTGTATCACCCAATCACATTCCTCAATCGACTGAGCCTCCGGATCTGGATAGAAGTTCCACACAGAAACAAACTCAATCTTGGGAACACGTATTTCCTTTTGCTGCAAACTCCTCTGTCCACCCTCAGATGTCCAACTATTGGAGGTTTTATAGTCGTTGAATGGCCCCTTTACAACACCAGTACCAAGGAGACAAGTTTCAAACAAGCTGTTCCTCACCACCTTTGTTGCATCACTCTCTCCCAGCTGATCGAATATCAACTTCTCTAAACGACGGGCCTTTACGTCTAATTCGTCTTCTAAGGGCTTCTCAGGCGTCGGGGGCATGGGGGTAGGCCCTGGCATAGGGGGCATCCCCGGAATGGCTCCTGGAGCCTCCTGTGGCCCCTGAGGGGGTGTTTGCTTACGGGCCTGTGACATTACATCGAATCCAGCCCCTTTTGGAACCTCCATTCCATCTCCACTATACCCCACATCAAATGGAAGAGAAGTTTCTCCTTCCCCCATAACGTCCTCCATCCCAAAATCAACAGGAGGAGCAGACTGGGAGGACGTGGTGGGAACAGGAGTGCGTTTAATGCTGATGGGGAGCTTACCAGCAGAGAACAACAAATCTATTAGCTGTCCATATGCGGCCAACACCTTGGTCTTTGTAATCTTAACAAACACCTTACTCTTCTCTTCATCCGTGAATCGAACATCCTTATAATACTGACCACGATAGTTATGGTAGGATTTAGACCACCTATTTTCCCTTGATGTACGATTTATTTCTGCCCTGCTAAATTTGTGGTGGACATCAGCCACCAAAGCATTCTTAAACTCTACAGCAATTTCTTTCTCATCAGATGATAACATATCAATACCCAATTAAAGGATCGGCTGGAATATAATCATTGTATGACACCTGCTTCTTTGCAAAGAGGAGCCAATCGTCCACTGTACGCTGTCTAGGCTCTTTCATACACATATACCGTAGGGCATCGTATGCATGATCATCAGCATGTGTATCTACATCTTCTGGATCATTATCCTTAAGGGGGATGGTGGAGAGTTCACGGATGAGATTGTGACAGGTGGAGAAGATTTGAACACCAGGTCTGTCCTTATTCCGGGTGGATAGTCTCTCATGTATCTGTACCTTTCCAGCCTTCCTATCCTTATTAGCAGGTATGAGTTTCAAACCAACAGAATTCAAAGCCTGCCCTATTGTATTCTGAAACCCCACCTTATTAAATACAGCTGTATCTACCACCCCTCCCATAGGGGGGTCTTCTTTCTCTGCTTCCGTGATAGCCTCTGCCAGAGCTTCTCCTGTCAACCCCTTCTTATAAAGCTCCCTATAAATAATCAGAGTGCCATCTGTAGGATCTACAGCCCCCCATAGAACACAGGCTGGGGCACTAAACCCATAGTCAACCCCCCTGAAATGCTTCCATACACGGGGGATACGATAGGGCTCTATAACGTGGATAGCTTTCTCGAACTCAGGAAAAGCCTGTCCTTCCAGAATATCCCAGTCACCCTCAAGGAGTCTTCTCCTTTCTATCTCAGGCATACTCTGTAGGGTGGCCTCATATCTACCATCCTTCCACAGTATGGGGTTGTCAGCTAGGGCTGCTGGAATAAAGCGTCTAGTGAGGGGTCGTCCAAATCTATCCTTGTTGAACACAAAAGCTTGTCCCCAAGGAGCCTTATCTATATACCTCTCCTTCACCCAAACGTGACCGGGTCCACCGGGGTTGGTGGTGGCTCTCATTGCTAAGTGGGGGAGGAGATCGGGGTCTGTAGTACGAAGACGGGTGAATAGATAGTTCCAGGGGAATTCTGTTGGGAGCTGTGTAAGCTCATCAAATCCTATCCAAGTGAACTCCTGCCCCTGATACTGATAGACATCCCCATCCTTTTCCAAATATCCAAATTCTATACGGGCGCCAGAAGGGAACCTCCATAATTTCTCACTCTCCCTCCACACAGCCTTAGGAAATGCCATGGGGTAGAGGTCACGGGCTTTCTCCATAAGCTCACGAAGCTCCTTAAGGGAACGACGAAGAATGAGAGCACGATGTTTCTTATTTGTACAGAGACGTAGGGGGTCAATTATAAGGGCTTCACTCTTACCGGGACCAGCAGCACCCCCGAAGAGAACATCAGTTTCAGAAGCAGAGAGAAATTCAGATTGTTTGGGGAAGGGTTTCCAAGCTACGTTTCTCTTATTTTCCTCATTACGTAAATCATCATAACTCTCATCATCAAGAATGTCTTCACTGGAAACAACCTTCTTCCCTATCTTAATATCTCCAGCCCTATCAAGTCTCCTCTTCGCAAGGGACTTAACCTTCCCATCAGCCCCCAATATTTTTCCACCAGCTGTCTTTTCTAGTTTCTTCTCTAACACCATCTTTAATGTAGGTGGTTGGTGGGGGCCTACATAGTCCACCTTCTGACTACCACTATACCACCTCTGCAACGTGCTGCTTCCTATATCTACCCCATATTCAGCAGAAAGCCATGCACAAGCAGAACGCCTGGACATCCCCTCATCGAGGTGCTTCCGAAGTTGTTCTATTCCCTCGGGGGGGACATTATTAAGCTTCGGAGTACGTGGCATCCTCTATATCACCCTCTATCACTACATCACTCTTGGGAGGAAGAACAAATAAACCAACCTGTCCTGTATGCTCCACTTCCAGTTTCTCCTTCTTAACTATCCCAATCCTATCCAATACAGTTTGAGCAGCTTGTAGTTTGGTGGAAATATTGGGGACAGGCTTATCGCTAATCAATATCTCGTTAATAGCCCCTATAGCACTCCCAGCCTGCTCAACTAACTTCAACTCCAGCATCTCCACCATCTCTTTCTTGAGGGTGCGGATGAGGTCTGGGAGAGCCCCACTGTCTAATTCCATCTCCCTCTTGACAGCCTTAACATCAAAGTCATGCTTGTAATAGAGAGATAGGAAGGTGGCCTGCCGATCAGTGAGAGGTCTCCCCCTCATCCTCTCTAGCTTCCCTCGAAGGTCTAATGGTAGAGTAGAGTTCATGCTATTCAGTTAAGAATCTAAATGATAAGGGGCTACTTAATGCCCCCAGAAGCTAACAGAAGCTTTTTAAGAGGCAAAAGAAACCCATATACCTGGGGAAAACTATATACTATATAGCTTCCTGCATACGCAGCGTCAGCACCAGGGAGACTTGGGCTTTATCAGGCGCTAGAATTGGCACTCTGGGTGCGGAGAGCTAGCTACTCTCACTAGGGATTGTTTTCCCCGAGGTCTCTTAAGTGTTGGAAGACTTTCGTCTTCAGCCTGTTTGGGATACAGGGGTAGTCTCAAACCCCATTTCCGTGTCATATTCCCATCCTCCGGGTATCAGAGGGCCTTTCTCACTCCTTTGTACCCTATAATTATACCATAACAGGGGGGCAATGTCAAGCTTTTATGGAGGAGGGAAGTGGCACAAGCAAAAATGGACAAAATGGAGAAGGGGGTACATCCCCCCGCGATGGCCTACCCCCGGCCCCTGCCCCCCTCGCTAGCATCCTAGGAAACAGACAGACAGGAAGCCTACTCTCTCATTCCCAACATCCTAGGAAACTAGACAATAGGAACCAGATTGCCTTGATCGGGAGCTTCTTAGTAGCTAACCAACTAGGAAATTAGTCAATAGGAACTAAACAGGGGGCGACCTGGTTGCAATCTGGGGGCTGAAAGCTACCGGGGGGGGCTCCAAGGGCCCCCAAAAGCCCCAAACTCTCCCCCTCCCTCCCATCCCCTTGATTCCATTGTGCCGCTCAAAAATCAGGGGTGAATACCCCCACATAGGCTCATAGGGGGCTTACAAAGGCTTACAGGGGCTTTCTGGGGCTTACAGGGGCTAGGGTAGCCATGAGAGCTACAAACGCCTCACAGGGGCTTACAGGGGCTTGTAGCCACATTCCTGAACGCGAGGCATTGCCCCCCTGAATTCCAGGCAAAAAAAAGCCCCCAATTGGGGGCTAATGGGATTACTTCATTGAATTGAACACAGCATTAAAATCGACCTTTTGCCGCTTCCCTCTCCCGATCTTCTTCACTTCATTGCCAACCCTTTCGGCGTTCTTCTTCGTAGACTTCACTTTCGCCGCCTTCACTCGAAGGCTCTTTATTTGCTTTTCGTTCAGCCCCATCATTCCCCACGTTCTAGCTCTTCTAACTGTCTCCCATCCCTTTTCCGCCTTCACTCCATTGAACCCCATCAATGGATTCCCGCTCTCATTCAATCGGGGTTCCGGATGTCTTGCATCTGGTTCAATGGGGCAATTCCACCGGGCCAGCTTATCTACCCCATACTTAGCGTTAGAGAAATCGCTTCCAAGTCCAGAAAGCCGCATTCCCCCCGATTCCGGCCTATGCTCCCGATCTGTCAATTCTTCTCTCTCTACCCAATCATCCATCCATTCGTTTTCATCGTCAGAACGAGAGAGCGAGAGAGTGAGCCTATCCGTTAGCGTGTTCCATTCGTTTGCCCCCTCAACCGGCACAATGGCCCAGCCTGCATTGATCTCTGTTCCCTCATGCCAGCTATTCAACACTCCCCGAATAGCATCGGCGTTTGGGTGCCCCTCCAATACCCGTTCAATCTTTTCCTCATTCGGGATATTCCTTTCCCATCTTTCTATCACCCTATTATCCATTCCGGGATCATTCCCCAGAGCATCGCTATTCGCTTTTCCATAAGCATACCAATCATTGAATTCCATCTCCCCCTTATTTGCCAATGCCCGAATGTCGGAAATCAAATGCCTCTTAGGGGATGCCAAATAACAAAACCCTTCGTCCGCTATTGGGGCTTGCCATTCCCTGAACACCCCATATTCGGGCAGAGTGAATGCTTCCTTGTTCCAATTGAATCCCCGGGGGGGCAAGTCCACAAATCCGTATTCGGGCTTTCTGTTGCCCCATTCCTTTACCCCTTCTATGAATTCAGGGTTGAATTGAGTGTTTCCCGGATACTGCCAAACGCCTATATCCCAATAGGGAACAAACGAAAGGGCGTTTAGGTTCGCTTGGTATTGAGTTTTCATCTTTGTTCTCTCTCTGTTCTCCCCCCTGCCAATCAGGGGGGCTCAAGGGAAAGTATAGCACCCCCCCATATCTTTTCATACACCGAAAGTTTCCATAAACTTCATTTATAGCTATTAACAAAGTTAATGGCAATCACCCGGCACAGTAATATAGGCCCCCGGTGGTACGGGGGGGCCGGGGCGGCCGGCATGGTCGGGGGCTTGATGCTCCCCCTTGTCTCCCCCTTGTCTCCCCCTGTGCCGCTTTGGGGCCTGTGTCTCATTTGTGCAACATATCCGTTGTGGGGGCGTATGTTGCATTGTAGATCCCCCACATACATAGAGGAAGATGGACCACCACAACGCTGGATGCCATGTTAGCCTAGTTAGTCCACCCTTGTGTCACTAGACGAGGATGGAAAAATGGAAGAAGGCAGCGTGAAAGTGTACAACACCTCAGCTGACGTTAAGACGGTTGTGTATCTCATGCTCCGTGATGTTGTTGGTCGGCTGTGGGATCTCGATTGGCAAGCTGAAGTTAGCAAATACGGCGCAATCGTGCTGAAACACAAGGCCAGCGGAGTCACACTGATGGGTGGTTTTGACGAGTTCTACCGCTACTTCCATAAGGAAGGATAGAAAGGCGCACAGGGACGTGTCACCCCTTCTGGTGATAGAAGGGTGGACTAACTACTCCAAAAGGTTAACGCTCATCTTTGCGGGATGTTGACTGTTTCAGTCTGCATCCTCGAAAGTTAACTTTAGGAGAAAGCAAATGGCAAAACAGAAAGCTGGTGAACTGATGTTGGCGGAAGCCTTGACTGCTGCTGCATTGGTTGACAAGTCTCACGAAGGCTTGCATAAGGCTTTGGGAAAGTTGGTGCCTCATTGTGTGATGCGGGATCAACTCGATTTTCTCAGCCAGTATGTGAAGGTGAGGCGGGACATCAATGCTACGGCGTTGACCACCATTGGAGTGGAGCGGTGGATCACTGACGTTTGCTTGCTGAACATCGGCAAGAACGGTGATGTCACCAAGAAGCCGGAAGATGGCATCTACAACGCCAAGTGGCGTGAGAACCTTCGAAAGGTAGGCTGGCACCACAAGGTGGTGTCTGACCTGTTCAAGGTGCCGGAGCAGCCGTCCATCAACAACTACGCAAAGGTGGTGGCGGAGCGGGCTTTCTTGGGAGATCCAATCCCCTCCGATGATGAGGTGTTGGCTGATTTCAGGAAGGCATACGCCACCGTGATCAACGGCAAGAAGTTCCAGGAATGGAAGCAGAAGGCTGTTAAGGCGGCTAACGATAAAGGCCTCGGGAGCGTCGAGGAACTGTTGAAGGCTGCCGGCTAGGCTAACTGGGGTTGGGAATGGACTCTCAACCCCACACCGTAGTATTTTTTTTGCTCATTTTTTCATTATGGAAATGAAGATGGGCCCTACGTCGAGGACATCAATATGAATCTGCATCGAGCGATGATTGAAGCAGGGCTCCACAGAAAGCATTTTCCAAAGTACCGGGGTGTTTTCAAATCTATCCCCGTCAAGCCGCTGGTGATTGAGACCGGGCTTCGGGTTAGCAAGGGCAGTGTTGTCCCCGTGATTCAGAAGGTCTCCCACTTCGTCGTCACCGGCGGCGGAGAGAAGAAGGCCGTTACAGTTGGTGGAGATGTCTGGTCATATAGCGACCGTGGCAACAATTACCTGGTTGCTGAGTTTGATTGAGATGGCCGAGTATCTCTTCAGCTATCTCAGCCCGGACTATGAGGAAGAGGATGAGTACCTCTATGCTCAAGACCCCGGGCCGTGTTTAGACGAATTGGTGTTCCTCCAAGCCCTCGGAGATGAGGACTAATACCCACCGGCCAAGGAAGGCCCCCCTCCCTCACGCTTATCCCTCTTCCAAGGTTTTCCCCAATGAATGATGATATTAACATCCGTTTTCCAAACGGAAAAGTACTCTGTAACGAGGCATGTTTAGCCCCCCTCCGTGGTTTTCCGGTTCCGAGTGGTGTTACGGCATACCCCGCATCAAGTGAAGCCAGAACACCCAACACACCCTATCGACTTTTCTTGAAGCGGTGTACTACGCTATTCCCGGAGATGTCTTTTGTTCTTAAACCAAGATGGACTTTTGAAGTTCCTTTCTATGTCAATAGCTGGAGTATTCAAAAGGCCCTTTGGTATTTCTCTCCCATTAGGTATAAATGGGAGCAACCATCCCTTGTTGATCGGATTCTTTCTTTTGAGAGTGTAGATGGGTTTGGGCCTAACACCTCTTTTGTGCTGGCTCACTACTTCAATAGGGAAACAAAGAAACCGATATTGATGAGCAGACATGGGCATGTATGCATCCCATATAGCATCTCTAGGGTCTCCAGAGACTCTCTGATGAGGGGCGTTAAGACAATCCATACAGTTGGAGAAGTCCCCAACGAATACGTTTACCGTATAATGGAAAGCGATGAACTCCAAGAAAACAAATTTGATGATGCTGTAAAGCACCTAGAGGGTCTTGACAAGTGAAGAAGAAAGCATTGGTAGTAACCAATCAGCGATATCAAGGTTATTCAACATTTATCGCTGAGTGTGGATTTGAAGTACACGAAACACTCACACCTGAAAAAGTAGATGGGTATAGTTTAGTCCACTTTATCGGTGGAGGGGATCTGGCACCAGCCCTATACAATGAGGCACAATCCCGCCATTGTTCCGGCGTGAACATTGAAAGGGATAAGAAGGAAGCCAGGGTTTTTTATATGGCTAAAGATGCAGGCATCCCGATGTTTGGTATCTGTAGGGGGGCTCAATTCCTGTGTGCAATGAATGGGGGCAAACTGATACAGGACGTAACAGGCCACGGAATGGAGAACCATGGTGTTGAGATCCAGAACGGTAAACACTTTAAGGTGACATCATCCCACCATCAGATGATGGTTCCCGGTGGAGAGGGCTTTAAGGTGTTTGCTTTCTCCTCCAAAAACAGATCTTCTCGCTATATTGGAGGAGATGAAAAAGAGATGGGTGTGAGTGTTCTTCCAGAAAGTAGAGAGGTGGAGGCTGTCTACTGGAAGGATACTAAAAGTTTGGGAGTACAATGGCATCCCGAATGGATGAAGAGGAGTGATTTGGGGTGGTTAGTTGTACATGAATGGGTGAAGAAGCTAGGAGACATCAAGTGAAGATAGGCACAGATGTTGAGTTGATTGCTGTAGATGGTAATGGTATCCCTCGGTCGGTCATTGGGTTGATTGATGGTACTAAATCCAACCCATCAAAAACTGAACATGGTTGGATACAGGTAGACAACGTGCTGGTGGAGTTCAATTCTTCTCCAGTTGATTTAGTTGAAGGAGGAGAAAATGAATTTGTCAAATCCGTCCATTCCGTATTGGACGATGTTAGCAATCATCTTGCTGTACACGGCCTATCATATGTGGCACTAGGGAGTGCTGAGTATGAAGAAGAAGAATTGTCCCACCCGAGCGCCCTCATTGCGGGGTGTGAACCAGACTTCGATATTTGGGTGTTGGCGGTTAACGAAAAACCGAACATTTCATCCTCCCCCCTCCGTACTGCTGGCGGCCATATTCATGTCTCCTTTGAAGGAGGCAATGAGTTGGCAGAAGTAGTCCCGGCTGTCAAGGCAATGGATGCTTTCTTAGGACTCCCCTCCCTCTTTCTCGACAAGGATCAGCGTAGACGTAGCCTCTATGGGAAGGCTGGATGCTTCCGTACAAAAGAATATTTTCCCGGTGTTCACGGGATTGAATATCGTAGCCTCTCCAACTTCTGGGTGGGGAATAAGGCCCTGACAGAATGGGTGTATAAGGCTACAAAAGAGGCTATGGATAGGCGACATGAAGTGGAATGGGATGAGGATATTCCCACCATCATCAACACTCACTCACTTGACAGGGCAGCATCCATTATGAATAAGTTGGGGATAGAGGTGCCATGTACAACCTAACTCCGCATGACTACAACATAAGGCATCGGGGTACATATGTAGCCTATCAAAGAGAAGATGGGAAGCTTCTCCCGGTCCTCATAACAAACTGTACTGATGACATGACATTTATGTGCAATCTGTTTGAGAATGGAGAAGAGAAACAGATTGAATTGGATGTTGGAGATGAGAGTCTCATCCTAGACTACCCCGAATTAGGGGCCATCAATACCGAAACTGGGTTGGTTCTTTGGGTGGAGAGGAGGAGGCAAAAGCAGTGGAGAACCACACTGCAAGCTGATAGCATCTGCACCATAGATCCATACTTACTAGAGAGGAAGATATTGGGGGTGCCACAATTGGATAGGGGCATTCACAACTACTCCTTTCTTGAGTCATTGTTCAATAACACCCACTACGGGTTTGATAAAGCCCTATGGTTGGTGAAGAACAATCTGAGAGTTGCTGCTTCTATAGACAGGGAGTGGCATTTGGGGATTAAAGCTGCTCCAAATAGAATCTGTATCCATAAGGGAAGGCATATTGTCTCTCATATCAACAGAGCGGGGCAGATTATCCTCACACAGGATATGATGTTTATGCAAGAGCAGCTAGCTGAATTCGGTCGGGAGGTGTTAATTGTCTAATCATATGGCTGATATATACGGAAAGATTGAGAGGGAGGAGTATGCACTCTCAGTCTGTGAAGAATTCCCAACAAAGACTAAAGTTGGGGTTGAGATTGAGTTGGAAAACATGAGGGGTTTCCATCCAAGGAATCCAATCTTTAACAAATATTGGGTGATTTCCGATGATGGATCATTAAGGGATAATGGGATGGAAATAAAAACCTCGAAGGGATTCTATGGGAAGGACTTGCAGGTAGCCTTTGATGTATTCGAAGAGGCTATTAAAGAGTGGGATGGGGAGCCATCTCTCAGCGAAAGAACCAGTGTCCATGTTCATTTGAGCATGAACTATATGACCCTTAAGGAATTCATATCTTTCCTCACATTGTATATATGTGTAGAGAAGATATTGTTCAAGGTATCTGGAGAGAGGGATAATAACATCTATTGTCTCCCAATAGGGACGACACATAGGGAGGATTTCCTCCCCCTGTTCGAGACAAGAATACTACGAAACTTTGCTGTAAAAGCCTACCTAAACACCCCAAAATATTCAGCCTTCAACTCATCCTCCCTGGAGAAGTTTGGAACAGTTGAACTCCGCCACCATGAGGGCACAGCAGATGCCACTCGTATCAAGAATTGGGTGAAGACTCTCATCCAGCTAAAAGAGTCTTCCAAAGTGATGGACACTACCAATCTCCCATCAGATATATCTTCCATTGGTTTTGAACGATGGGTGAAAGATTGTTTTGGGGAGATGGCAGACTATGTCTCCTACCCAGGTTATATAGAAGATTTACTACAGGGTGCGAGGATAGCTCAGGATTTCCTATTCTCTGCAACCATCGTTAACAGAAGCTCTGCCTACTTCAACCATAATAGGTATCTTAATACTCCAGATGAACTTAAGCTCATCAAGATCTATGCCAAGAAGAATGGTTTAGATTATAGTCCTATTGATGAGCTTATTGAGGAAACTAATGGAGAGGAGGAGGAGTATATGGGAGAGGAAGAAGATGAAGAGATGCCTGAACATGAACTTGAGGAGGGTCTTTAACAATGTGCGGTATTGTAGGCTACATTCGGAATAAGGGATATCAGTATAACACTGAGGTTAAGGCTATATTACAGCAGCTGCTTTATGTAGATGCCCTCCGTGGTTTTGATTCCACTGGTATAGCATTGGCTTCACCAAATGTGATCAATAAGGAGGAAATGCTTTCCTATAAGAGAGCAATCCCAGCTCAAGACTTCCTCAACACTAGTGTCTTCTCTAGGAGAATTCTACCAGAAGTGGGGAATTATGATGTTTGTATAGGCCACAACAGGTGGGCCACGAAGGGTTCTGTTATAGACAAGAATGCACATCCATTTGAGTTTGGGGATGTTGTTGGCGTTCATAATGGTACACTGGATTCCATATCTGTACTAGGTCATTCAAAGAGCGGGGTCGATAGTGAGAATCTTATCGAAGCCCTTAGTTCTGAGGATGCTTCTAAAGTGTTAGAATCTATCGGTGGTGCCTACTCGATAGTATGGTGGGATAAAAGAGATGGCATACTACGAATGGCCCGCAACGACGACCGGCCTATGTATGTAGTCTTCATACAAAAGCTGGATTTGGTTATCTTTGGTAGTGAAGATAAGATGTTGGAGTGGGTGATAGAGAGGAATAAGCTTACAGTTGAAGAGACTTATGACCTCTCATCCGGCTATATCCATGAGTTTAAGCCTGAAGATCCTAAAGACTTCACCTCCATTAAGTACAATATGATGGAGAAGAAACCATCATATGGGTACAACTGGTCTCGGGGTAAGTGGAGTAATTCCTACACTAAGAGCGAGAAGTGGGATAAAGATGATGTCATTCTAACTGGCGATAGTGTCAAGTTTGATGTCATTCGGGTAGAAGAAGGGAAGAATAAAGGAAAAAAGTCTCTCTATGGAGCGACTGAAAGCGCCACCACTGTCGTAGCACACGGGGTAGATAAGGGCTTTAATGTCTCCCTTGGCGATACACTTGAAGGTATTGTGCAGGGCATACAATATGTCGATGATATAGAACGACAGGTGTTTGTGAGGAGTGTCACCAAACAGAAGAAGTATATGGGGCCGTCTGGTGAGGTTACAAAAAAGAAGTGGCTTGATCTCACCAAGGACGGGTGTTGTATATGCTCTTCTTCCTTTTTTGATGGGGATGTTGTCCATTGGTTGTATAGTGATCTGGGCAGTGAGCCTATTTGTAAAGACTGTCATGACCGTTTAGGAGATGATGATGGTGAAGAAGAAAATTATCCTGTACCCGTACAAACTGTACAGTAGTAGTGCTAAGGCGTTAGCTGAAAGGCTCAACACAAAGAGAGTTAAGCCTGATGGAAAATACAAGCATTTCTCCAATCACCTCATCTTAAATTGGGGATGCACTACTACACCACTGTGGTATGATGAAAATAAGGTTGAGTTATGGTTGAATGATCCCCTGTCAGTAGATATGGCAGCAAATAAACTCAATACCTATCAAATCATATCAGAAGATGTTCCAATGCCAGAGTACACCACTAACCCCCAAGATGTTTTAGATTCTCTTGGAGCTGACTACAAGTTGGAATGGTTAGCTAGGACGAAACTGAAAGGACACACGGGGGATGGCATAAAGCTCATCTATGGGGGTGTGGAATATGGAGTTGAAGGAGAAGAGTTTCCGATAGCCCCCCTCTATACCAAATACATCAAGAAGAAGGATGAATATAGGGTGCATGTATTTGGTGATAAGGTGATAGATGTTGCACAAAAGAAGAAGCGAATAGCAGCAGAGAAAGCTGACTATCAAGTGAGGAACCATAGCACGGGTTGGGTGTATTGCCGTGAAGGAGTCGATGTCCCTGATCACGTTAAGGGCTGGTGTGTTGATAGCGTTGCTCTCCTTGGGTTGACATTCGGTGCAGTAGATGTTATATATAATCAGCATTATGATGCTTGGTACATATTGGAAATCAATACTGCACCAGGACTATATGGTACCACACTTGAGAAGTATTTGCAAGAGGTGAAAGATTATGTTGCAGCTTACTAAGTACACAGATGGCAGCCTTAACCTTATTGAGATCGGCCAGGTTCAAGCAATTCGAATGGCTTTTGTCTCCAAGGAAGGGGACGATAGCTATGTGCAACTGCACTCCTCAGTTCTCTGTAAAGACTTCTTCAATGAGGTCTTAGTGGAAAACTATAAGCCAAATAGTGTACTTCCTTTCCCAGAAAAGAAGCATGGTTTCTCCTATGATGTAGCAAATTACCCCCTTGATAAAGATGCTACAAGGCTTATGCTCACTGGCCCAAAAAGCCAGATTGAGAATATAAAAGCTCACCTATATCTCTTAGAAGAGGAGGTGAACATCTGTAACGACACAGATGTAAGGATTGTGGGGGATATAGAAGGTGGTATAATTGTAGAAGCCGATGCCTTCTGGCAATCATACACAATATACATAAGCCTTCTCACCCTTCTCTTGCGTCTTCTTTCCTATAATGGAACTGGATCTACACTTCAGGACTTTGTAGAAGAGAACATTTATGGACAAGATAGAGATGCATGGAACGACATCACTAAGCATGTAACAGTAAGTTGGATGGTTAACAATGCATCTCTTATTACAGATGGAGTGGACAATCCAGCTGGTGTTGACATCTATGATAGCGATGCTGTGCATCATAATTCTGGTATTGTTGCGTCCTTTGGTGAGGGTGTATTCACAAGCCCCAAGAATAAGTTTGCAGAAAATATCAGGGCTTTTCTAACGAAAGGCTGTAAGATATTTTTTATTGATGACTCTTGGACAAGATTCTTTCCGGGGGAATACATCTGCAACCACACCTTACAAGGTCGTTTCCGGGTGATGAATATAGAAGACTATCGGGTTTTTACTAAGCATAGTGAAAGTAGGTGGCGTTGTCTGTATGGAAAAATTATGCTGGTTAGAGACGGTGAGTTAGAGAGGTTCGCTGATTGGAGCAACCCAGAGTTGTACGAAGAAGTACAAGAAGGTAACATCTATTATCTAAATTACATAGGGCCAACCTCTAATGTTTAATATTGAAGACGAATTTTCCGAATTAGATTTTAATAAGGAAGAAGAGTGTTCTTTCCTTGATTATTATCGTCAGGATGAAAATCTGTGGGATGACTACGAAGATGTAGACCCAGAAGATGACAATATTTATAGCTGACTTTGAGGCTAATGGATTACGCCCGGATGCGGATAGGATATGGTGCGGTGTTTTAAAGGAATATGGAACCGACACCATCATTCGTTTCAATTATGGGGATGGCATCTCAATTCCACCTAACTCAACACTAGTGATGCACAATGGCATCCAATATGATAGGTGGCTGTTGAAGAAAGTGGCAGACATCTCCATCCCAATACACATGGTCATAGACACCCTCATCCTCTCCAAGATGCTTTGGCCTCAGCTAAAGGTGCCTAATGGGTGGAAGGGGAAAGCAAAGCCCCACTCAATAGAGGCTTGGGGAATGCGGTTTGGAGTGAAGAAGCCCGAGCAAGAGCAATGGGATGTATGGGAGCCTAATATGCTGCACAGATGTGAACAGGATGTCCTCATAACAGAGAGGCTATATTCAAAGTGCATTGAGGAGTGTAAGAAGTGAAAGAGTTAGAGGGTTGGGAAGACTTCATTACGGAGGAACAATGTTCCCCTATATTGAAACAGATAGAGGGGTTGACAATCTCTCCAACACATGATAAAATATTCCGGGTCTTCGGGATGCTTAAGCCTGCTGACATTAAGGTGGTAGTAGTAGGACAAGACCCCTATCCTAATCCTGCTGTAGCAGATGGTATAGCTTTCAGTAGCCCCTCTAACAAACTCCCCCCTTCTCTCCGTAATATCTTCAAGGAACTGGATGAGGACATCTACTACTATGAGGAGAGAGAGTATAGTGGGGATTTAGAAAGATGGGTGGAACAGGGAGTCTTCCTCATCAACTCCTCCCTCACTTGTCTAGCTGGTGTTCCTGGTTCACATACAGAATTGTGGAGAGAGGCGACAGATGGGCTCTTACGTTCCCTCTCTCTTTTCAACCCCGACATTGTGTTCCTCCTTATGGGAAATGTAGCAAAAGAAAAAGAGAAGCTGTTAGAGGGAGGTAACTATGTCGTCTCCACTGTCCACCCCTCCCCGCTTTCTGCTAGTAGGGGGTGGTTCGGAAGCCGTCCTTTCTCCGAAATCAATAACCAGCTGATGCTAAGGGGCAAAGGTATCATCAATTGGTAGCCCTAAGACCCTCTGTAAGCCCCTGTAAGGCGTTTACAGTGTTCACCCTATACCAGGGTAGCGGGTAGCTGTCCACAATAGCTTAGAGAGGCTTACAACAGATGGTGAATTGGTGGAGACCACTCCTTCTTGAACAGTATGTAGCAGCAATAATAGCTGATCAAGAGGATGTTGGGGTTTACTTTGACAAGCGTAGGGCAGAGAGGTACATATCCTATCTGGAAAAGAAGTGTGAGGTGTTGTATGAACAAGTGAGAACCCACCTATCTTTCAACGTCGTCTCTCCCTATGACAAACCAGTGAAGCCATTCAAAGCAGATGGCAATTACACCGCCCTAACAGTAAAGTGGATGGGGGGAGAAGAGGAATCTAAGGTGGTTAGTGGTCCATTCAGTAGAGTATTGTTTCTGGAGCCCAAGCTTGACAGTGAGAAGCAGTTGAAGGAACAGTTGTTCAAGCTTGGATGGAAACCTGATGAGTGGAATTATAAAAAGGATAAGAGTGGGAAGGTGATATATGATGAAAATAAGCAACCTATACCAACCTCCCCTAAACTTACAGAATCTTCTTATGACAGTCTAACAATAGGCATAGGGCCAACTATCTCCCTCTACCTCAAAGCTTCTATGAGGCTATCCTCTATAAGAGGGTGGTTGTCAAGGGTGAGAGAAGATGGTACAATAGCCGCCTCTGCAAACTCACTGGGAACACCAACAGCTAGAATGAGACACAGTGGGGTTGTGAATGTCCCTAAAGCCAGCAAGAGTGTCTACTTCGGTAAACAGTGTAGAAGCCTATTCAGGGCAAGAAGGGGGAGGGTGTTGGTAGGACATGATGCTAAGGGTCTTGAGGCTAGAATGGAGGCTCATGAGACGTTTAGCATCAACAGTGACTATGCTACCAACCTGATAACAGGAGATGTACATACACCAAATGCTGAGAAGTGGGGAGTATCGAGGGATATAGCGAAGAGTGGTAAGTATGCCTTGACATATGGGGCATATCCTGATAAGATAAGTAAAACACTGAACATCTCAAAGAGGAAAGCCAAAGAGATATTTGACAGCTTTTGGAGTAGTGACAATCCATTAGCTGTACTGAAAGCTAGACTAGAGAGGTTTTGGAAAAAATATGGGTGGATAAGAGGATTGGATGGTAGAAAGATTTATATCAGGAAGCAGAGTGATTTGCTGAACTACCGATTCCAATCCGATGGTGCCATTGTGATGAAGCAGTCGATGGTGTGGTTGCACAAACGGGTAGGGAAATATAACATAGATGCAGTGAAAGTAATTGATATGCACGATGAGGCCCAGGCAGACGTCGATCCTGGGCAAGCTGATTTGTATGCTGCTCTAGCTATACAAAGCATAAGAGAAGCTGGAAAATATTTCAACATGAACGTACCCCTAGATGCTGATGCAAAGATTGGGGCTAATTGGAAAGACACTCATTAGGAGAAAATGAATGACCTTTAACATGAAAGACAGGAAAGATGCAGCCCGCCGTCCCTCTGGACCTGAAATCAAACCCGGTACCTACATGGGTAGGATTGTTGGTGTAGTGCTTACTGGAAAGCAGAAGCAGATGGCTTGGAAGGGAGAGCCGCAAAAGCCACCGAAAGAAGAGTTCTTTGTTATGGTGGAGTTCCCTAAACTCCGTGTTGAAGTTGATGGGGAGAGTAAGCCCAAGTGGCTGAGTAAACGCTTCAAGGTGATCGGGTCCGGTCAGTATGGATATGAGAACAGTAATGTCTTTAAGATGCTTGATAGTCTGATGGATGATTGTGACTATAGCACACTTGTTGATAAGACTGTTATGTGTGTCTTAGGGAAGAACAGTAACGGCGGTACTTCCATCATCAACATCTCTCCAGCACCAGATGAACTGGATGTTCCTGCACTGGAAAACGAGGTAATCCTCTTCGACTTCTACGATCCTGATTTGAATATGTATGAGATGCTTCCCAATTGGATGAGGGAGGTGTGTACTGAAGCAGTGGATTTTGAGGGATCGCCACTGTCCGTTGCTTTAGATAACGTCTAACTTAGGAGGCCCCCACCGTCTCTGGTGGGGGTTACTATGCAAAACGTCAATCTAGTTGGAAGGGCGGTAATAAAAAAGAATGGGATAAACTTCACCAATGGGAGGCGTATCTCACATATAAAGAAAATCTCCCAAACAAGAGTTTATCTGGTTGAAGGGGGATGGGCAAGTATAAAGTCTATAAGATTCCCAACAAGGATTGAGATATATGAAGGTTGCGACTACCACGAAATCCCAGTCTAAATTTATTAAGCACACATCCTGTGATGCATGTGGTAGCAGTGATGCTGGCTCAATCTATGAGCATGAGGATGGGAGGGTTAACTTCTACTGTTTCTCATGTAAGAAAAGCATCAGGGATGTGGAAAAACCAGAGGACACTATAATCCAAACAACTATGCCAGAACTTAACATAAGCTCATTGCGATCTTTAGACATCCCATCAAGGGGGATAGGTGAGGATGTCATGAAGATATTTGGATGCAAGGTAGAGTGTGATGAGAATAATGGACTGCCAAAGACAGTATACTTTCCATACTTCAAAGAGGGAGAAATTGTTGGTTGGAAAGTAAGATCTCTCGAAGAGAAGAGGTTCTGGGCTGTTGGGGATATTCGTAATGCAGAGCTGTTCGGACAACAGAATGTACAAGCTGGCAATAAGCTTCTCATCATAACTGAGGGAGAGTTTGATGCATTAGCAGCTAAAGAGATGCTCTTTAGGAAGAGTAAAAACTATGCTGTAGTTTCTATACCTAATGGGGCATCGGGTGCAAAACGTGCAGTACAGGATAATATGGAGTTTGTTGAATCGTTCTCTAATGTTGTCTTGGCTTTTGATATGGATGATCCCGGTAAGCAAGCTGCAAAAGATGTTGCAGAAGTCTTGTCCCCCGGTAAGGTTAAGATAGCATCTTACAAGTCAGGGAAGGATGCAAACGAACTACTCCTTTCTGACAAAGAGACAGAGTTCCTACAGGCAATTAACTCTGCAAAGGAACACAGACCTGATGGTATTGTTCGTCTATCTCAGACATGGGATGAGCTGTGGAAAGGTGACAACACACTATCTATTCCCTACCCCTGGAGTGGACTGAATAAGAAGCTCTATGGTATCCGTCCTAGAGAGATAGTTGTGATAGGAAGCGGTAGTGGATTGGGGAAATCTTCTATTATGAGGGAACTTCAATACCATTTATTCAAAAACACAGAGGATAATATTGGTATTCTAGCTCTAGAAGAGAATGTTGGTCGTACCAACTGGGGCATTCTCTCTATAGAAGCCAATGCTCCTCTCCACATTAGGGAAGAACGTAAAGACCGTAACATCACAACCGCAGAAGTAAAAAGCCTTTGGGATAAGACGATAGGGACTGGAAGGTTTGTTGCTTATGATCATTGGGGATCTACTTCGGAAGAGAACCTTCTCTCTAAGATCCGTTATATGATAAAGGCTATGGAATGCAAATGGATTTTCCTAGACCACATCTCTATTGTTGTCTCAGATAGTGGAGAGATTAGTGAGAATGAACGAATTGCAATTGACACTATAATGACAAGATGCAGGAGTCTTGTTGAAGAGACTGGAGCCGGTATGTTTATTGTAACACACCTGAAACGACCATCCGGTAAAGGTCACGAGAAGGGCGCGGAGGTGGAACTGTCACACTTTCGTGGCTCTGGTAGTATAGCCCACTTAGCAGACATATCAATAGCGGGTGAACGTAACCAGCAAGATGAAGATGAGAAGAGACAGAACCTCACTAAGATGAGAGTCTTGAAGAATAGATATTCAGGTAGCACTGGAGTAGCCACCCACCTCTTCTATGATAAAGAGACTGGTAGATTGGGTGAGGTGGAAGATGTCAATAGCTTCCTTTTGGGTGTTAATGAGAATAACTGGGAAGAATAGAAATGACTCTTAAAGTAAAGATTGGCGATGTGGTTGCAATGAGTAGTGAGTTCCCAAACCATAATTATGCTTGGGTAATTCTGAGTGAAACTTCTTCTAAAGAAATAAGCATCAATGATCATTCAGAAAAGTTAACTCCATTTGGTCTGAATTACTTTAACCAATGTACTGATGATCAATTTATGGTGATAGATAATAATGAAATAATCTTTACACCATATGAGTTGAGGGTTATATGATGTCATACTTCAAAGAATATAAAAGCCTTTTTAGGATGGCTTATACAGATGTAGATATTAAAGATAGTTTTGTAACAGAAGTGGATGCTGGTAACAGAGAGTTGATTGGGGATAGAATCTTCAAGATGGAGGAGATTATTAATAAATATGGAAGAATGTACGTACATCAGCAATGTAGCCCTATCCAGGAAGAGTTTTGTCCAGGGTGGCATAACTATGTTGAGGTTATTAATGGAGTAGAGAAGCCCTACTTTGGGGAAATTAATGCTGTACAGAGTGAGGGAAAATATGATGCTATCTATGAGTGGCCTCCCATTCCTGTTATAACTTCTTCTCCTGTTCCAGATGAAATAATTATAGGTAGCAGTGAGATATTCAACTATAACTCTATTATCAATGAGCAGTTTGATTGGACTTATATGACCCTCAGGCATTATAATAAGTGGGGGAAATATGAGGATGTGTTTCGCACCTCTCTCGTAGAGCATAATATTCCAGGTAAGCAGCATTTTTATAACTACTGGTTTGCTAGGGATGTAGGGTTAATCCAAATCTTACATAAGAAAGAACATAAAGACAGAGCGATCTTAATATGGCGAGTGGTGTAGTAACAGCCTTAATAGACTTTGATGAAGTTGTTTATCAAGCTGGTTTTAGTTCACAACATACCACCTACCGTGTCTATCTAGAAGGAGAGGAGGAGTATATAGCCTCCTTTCAGTACAAGAAGCAGGCAGTAGAGTGGGTGAATGATCAAGAAGATATGACAATAGTTCCAGAGATTGAATCTGAAACCCTCCATATTGCCCTATCTAATGCCCGTAACTACATCCTAACCATCCTAAAAATGAGTGGTGCTCATCGCCCTATAGGATTCTTTACTGGTCCAAACAACTTTAGGCTGGGGTTAGCATCAATCCTGCCTTACAAGGGCAACCGTGATGAGGCTCACAAACCAATCTACTACTCAGAGATAAAGGAATACTTGACAAACAACTGGGAAAGTGAGATAATAATGAGTGCAGAGGCTGATGATGGGATGTCAATGGGGCAGTGGCCCTTGTATGAAGAACACTCTACCATTATATGTACCAATGATAAAGACTTAAATATGGTGCCTGGGTGGAGATATTGGCCCAACAAGAAAAGAAAGGCTCTTATCACACCGCTAGAGGGTTGTAGAAGCTTTTATAAGCAGCTCCTATCTGGGGATACAACGGACAATATCCCGGGTCTATATAAGATTACAGGGAGAAAAGTATTCAAAGCTAAACACCTCAATCCAATTGATGAGATGATGACGGAAGAGGAGATGTATGAGCATTGTTTACTTGCTTATGGGGATGAGGCAGATAAAATAGAGGAGGTCGGTAATCTTTTATGGATGTTAAGAAATAGAGAAGATAAATGGGTACCAGGAAACAAACATTACATCCTCTAAATAAGAGGAATACAGCATTGATCGAGGATGATAGGTGGAAAAAGAAAGGACACTATCACCCCAGATCTTTTTCAAGACCTAAGCTATGTCCTATCTGTAATGGGTCTGGGTATGTAATGGGCGATATATGCCAGACATGCGATGGGGAGGGGATTGTTCACTGACTATTAAAAATAGAAATGGTGGAACACAAACAGAGAGTCAATTTTTTTCGGGTTTAAGATCTGCTTTAAGGCGTCACTATAGGTACTGGAAACCTCTTATTGCAGCAAAGTACAAAGCACGAAGGGAATATAAGGGGGGTGGTCGTCAGAAATGGGAGTATCAGTGTAATAGCTGTGATGGGTGGTTTCCAGATAAGCAGGTTGAAGTTGATCACATCATCCCGGTGGGGAGCTTAAAGACCTTTGATGACTTAATTCCATTCATAGAAAGACTTATTCCAGAAGATTCAGACTCATTCCAGGTGCTATGTAAGGAGTGCCATAAGAAGAAGACAGCTAAAGAAAGAGAGGATAGAAAAGTGAAATGAATAAAATGATATGTGTCACTTGTGGAGAAGTGTTAGAAGATAGATACAGTTGCCCTAATGGACATGACCATATGGTTCTTACAATACAGACTGTGAGTGATATTGTAAATGACTATAAGCATTTCCTAGAAAAGGAGTATAAACAGGTGACGGAAGATCTTGGCGGGTATTTTGATGATTGAAAAAATCTTAGTTATAGGCGATCCGCATGTAGAAGAAGGTCAAGAGTTATATAGATTTGATGCACTAGGCAATTTCATTCTAGAAAACCAACCAGAATATATTGTTTGTATAGGAGACTTCCTTTCTATAGATGCACTATCTAAATGGGACTTAAACAAAAGAGCTCTTTTAGAAAACAGAAGGTTTAAGAATGAGCTTGTTGCTGGTGAAGATGCAATGTCCCGCATTGAATACCCACTATTGGAGCACAATTCAAGACGGCAGAATATAAAGAAGAAACAATACCAACCTAAAAAGATTTTCATAGAGGGGAATCACGAGAGACGTTGGTTCATTTATGGAGAATCCAACCCACAACTTATCGACTTAGTTGATATATATGATGAGATAGGATTAAATAAATACGGCTGGCAGCTAGTCCCCTATCGACACTATGCTTACATAAATGGGATAGGGTTTACGCATGTTCCTATGGATGGGAGCAACAACCCAATGCGTGGTATGCGTTACATGCAAACAGCAGCCAGGGATCATGTTAACTCTGTTGTATTTGGACACACCCATCGTCTTGCTTTCGAAACTTATGCTAGACACGGGGAAGAAGATAGGCAGACATTGGCCCTTAATGTGGGGTGGTATGGGCACAATATACCAAACTATGCAAAGGGTAGTCAGGGCTCAAAGAACTGGTGGTCTGGGCTTGTCATGCTTAACTCTTATGGTAATGGGAGATTTGATTACCAAACTTACAGCTTAAACTATATCTTAAGGAACTACCTATGAAAGAAGATCTACAAGAAATCCTTCAAACCCCGCTTAAGTCTCTGCTTGGTAGGATGATGGCCTTAAAAATAGAGAACTTCACACTCCTGATTTCTGGCGGAGATAGGCTTTATAATGTTGTGTTAGTTATGGAAGAAGTAGACGGACCTGAGAGTATGAATTAATGAAGATAACCCTTCTCTGGTATATGGCCTTGCTTTTGTCCATAGTATCTGGTATAATGATAGGTAGTAAAGATGCCAAACACTACCACGTCTATCCAGTACCATCAGCCCCAAAGGCCGGCTTACCAACACCCTACTTAACAAAGGTGGTGGCAGTAGAAAAAGAGATCTCAATAGATGAGGTTACTAGGGAGATAATCTGGGCTTGCTATTCACGTCCAGAGGAACTGATTGATGGTGCTGGAGAGCAAGAGGCTATAATTGGATGCGGACTATCGCTTCTATCAGCGAAAGATGCTGGACTAATGATGATACTCATTTCCCCGGAAAGCGGAAAAGATCTCTGAGAGTAGAATGGCCTGACTTTAGATTCCCCGGATTGAATCTATGGAATGCCCCACTATCACCAGAGATGATTAAGCTGCACCAAGAACTCTTAGTAAAGGGGATTATAAAATGAAACTAGTGATTACTGGTACAAAACGGATTGACATCAATCGGGATACAGTTTTCTCACTCATTGATGACACTCTAAATGAACTGGGATTTGACTGGAAGTGGGATGTGAAAGAAGTTGTCAGTGGTAGAGTTGGCGATGTCGATATAGTTGGCGAGCAGTGGGCTATGTTTAACAGCATCCCTATAAGGGGGTTCTTCAATAGCCGTCCGTCTGATACAAGGATAAAGAAGCTAGCTAAATATGGAAACCTCTTTATTCTGATAAGAAAAAATAAAGATAAAGAGACTATGATGCTATCGAATAAGTTAAGAGATTTGAAGTGCGAAGTAGCTGAGGTTATTGTTTAATGCTAAGATCTATTGATGGTGGCAAAAAGAAAGTAAGTACAAAGAAGTACAAGTTCACGTTCAAGGATGGAAAGACATTGGTTAAAGAAGTAGACCACCTTGGGTGGGATGGAATCAATACAAATTGGATATTGGGATTCGGAGATGATGAAGAATCCTCAGATCCATTATTTTTTATTGACACAGTAGATATTAAACATATAGAAGACATTACAGGAGAATGAAATATGTATAAAGCAGTAGTAGGGTTTGCAGTTGGATTGTTTCTCTGTGGTTTCATCAGCGGTTCACATGCCGCAATTGAATGGGAAGATCTATACCCTTGCGAGGATGTGTCTTACCTAGCAGTAGATGAGACTGACATTGATGAGTGGTGCGGGGTTAACGGTTATTGGGATGATTGTATGGAGGCGAAGTGATATGTTAGCATTACTATCAGTAGCAGCTTTAGCCGTGGGGGTAGGGTTCTCTGCGGGAGACACCACCACCTACCCAGATTCAGTGTCGTGGAGCGAGGCTGTAGCTACCTACGAGTGGGAGATAGCCTCTCCCTGTGAAGATGTGTCCTATCTATCCCGTGAGGAAACTAAATAAAAATGACAATTTCCGCTAAGGTAGTAGCCCATAGTGTCTCCCCTGCCGGAAAGGAATTGATAACGCTGCAACTGCAATATCCACGGTTCATTCATTCCGAGTTCATGACTCATAGGATGTTCAGTAGGAATGCTAGTAGCTCTCGTGCGATACCCCTGATGAAGATGTTATCAGCTCTTAAACGAGATTGGGCAATACCATCTTATTGGGGGAAGAACACGGCGGGGATGCAGGCGCTTGGTGAACTCTCTCCAGCAGATAAGCCGGTAGCAGAGGAGATTTGGAAACAGGGTATGGAGGGGGCCGTCTATATAGCCTCTCAATTAAACAGCCTAGAAGTGCATAAACAGACAGCCAATAGAGTGTTGGAACCATATTCTCACATCAGTGTTGTAGTGACTGCTACTGAATGGGATAACTTCTACACCCTCAGAGACCATGAGGATGCACAGCCTGAAATACAAAGGCTGGCGAAGACAATGAAGATTGCTGTTAGTAGAAGCTCTCCATTAGAAATACATCCAGGAGAATGGCACCTGCCTTTTGTTAGCATGGATGAGATTGCTAGCTTGGAAAGTGGTACTACACTAGAGGAGCTTCAGAAGGCTTCTGTTGCTCGCTGTGCCCGTGTCTCCTATCTTAATCACGATAAGTCAGCCCCATCCCTTGAGAAGGACATAGAGCTGGCAGACAGACTCCTAGAGGCTGGACATATGTCCCCCTTCGAACATCAAGGCACTCCAATGGAAGGAAATGGAAAAATAGTAAAGCTAGGTGGAGTTCACCACTACCTTAATCAAGACGGAGTGACTCACTTTGATAGGAATGGATTGTTCTGGTCTGGTAATTTCCAGGGATGGATACAGTATAGGCAAATGCTATGAGGTATACTCAGTTTCATCATTGGATAGCATCTTGGCTATCAGTATTTGATGGTTTAGTATCTATTATTACACTAGCATACATCAGACCATCGTTAGAGATTGACTACTACATAAAGAGGATTAAGTTGCCACATGACTAGCAAACCTTATTGGCACTGGAATGGTAGGATGCGTTTCAACAGGCTGAATCAACCCCCTTATGCATATCGGTGCATGGATAGAATACACTTCTGGAAAGAATTACCAGAGGCTGTAGAGAATTTAGCGTGGAGACTGTCAGAATGGGGGAGTGGGAAATATGATACCAATGACCTTTGATGAAGTGATCGCTATACTAACCCTTCTAACATTTGTTGTCCTGGGCTTACTAATTACTATTTGGTGGCTAAATGAGAACTGATTGGGTAAAACTTCGAAGAGAGTATGAGGGTGAAAGTGAGGATGTAGTTAATCACCCTAACCACTACACCTCTCACCCCTCCGGGATAGAATGTATTCAGGTGACAGAGCACATGAATTTCTGTCTAGGTAATGCAGTGAAGTATATCTGGAGGGCTGGGTTGAAAGGGGGAGGAGACATTGGAAAAGCCTCTGAAGATTTAGAGAAGGCTATCTGGTATCTCAAACGGGAACTTGAGAGGGTTGGCGAATAGATTTGGAGAGATCATTATGAAAAAGGAATACTTCGTCGCTGATATGGAAGAATTTTTTAGCAATTGCGCCGACGCAGCAATACAATCGCAAATGGGTGGGTTAGGAGGGTGCAAACATTTTGAAATTACCTCCTTCCCAGCACGTTTTCAGAAGTACATTTTGCAATATATAGATGATCCAGATTTATCAGCTTGCGGAGCCTTTGCAAATTACTTAGAAAGTAATACGTACTTTACATTTACCGAATAAAATATGACCTGTGTGGTGTAGTGGATAGCACGTCAGCGTAATACGTTGAAGGTGAAAGCGGGAAGGGGTAAGAGCGAAAGCTAGCTAGTAACTCTTATTCGCGACTCCGCTGAAGGTTCGAATCCTCCACAGGTCACCCAACTAACCCGTGTTACAACGTGAGGCTAAATATGATTACAAAGAAACAGCGTCGGATGGTAGTCAGATATATAGCCGAACAACGTGGAGTCTCCCGTCCTGTAGCCTCACACATTGTTAATTTTATCCCAAAACCAACTATAAAGAGAATAATCGCACGTTTGGAGAGATTCACATGAAAAACGATTATTTGCAGTATCGAGGCAAGTGTCAGGAAATTGCCAGCGCAATGGCCCGAAATGACCCATCTCTAACATTAGTTCGTGGTTGGTATTACTGCCCAATCTGGAACTGCGAAGAAGAGCATTGGTGGCTTACTGATGCATCTGGGGGCATTGTAGATCCAACAAAGAATCAGTTTCCAAGCAAGGGTCTTGGCACTTATAGACCGTTTTCTGGCTTCGTTGAGTGTGCGGAGTGCGGAAAGGAAGTGCCTGAAAACGAAGCCCGTGGTGAAGGGAGATATGCTTTTTGCTCTTATAAATGCCATGGCAAATTTGTCGGGGTTTTTTAGTTATGAACGTATACCCAACCATGTTTGAAGCCACCGACGAGGCAAGTGATTTGCTGTTCACGGTTGTTCTGTTCGACGAGGTAACTGCGAAGGTTAATATAAAAACAGTCGTTGATCTGTCCACTTGGAATAAGATCGCCGCTGAAGTAGCGGTGTGCTTAGAACAGATGAAGTTGTAATAAGGAAGGACAATGAAAAATGACTGACAAATACAAGATGGCTTTCCTGGAGATGGCTGGTAGCGGAGGTATTTCAGGGCAAGTGGTTGAGTGGCCTCAGTTGAAACCAACCTGCGCCTGGGGCGGCACCTACACACCGAAGCCAAATGTCCTTCTGTACATCGGCTTGGACCAATGCCGGATGACGACCCGCAAAGAATGGGCTAAGGATGTTATCCGTGAGCAGCCATTCTTCGCGGTGACCTATGATCCAAAGGCCGAAGCAATGCTGGAGCTAAATAGGCGGCTGAGGAAGTTGCACCGTGGTTAATATCGTCGAATACAAAGAGCCTATTGCCTGGGCGGTACTGGCGATGTTTTACATTGCGATAGTTGTCCCTTTGGTTGGCGCTATTCTTGATAAGAGATACGACAACTACCAAAACAATTTTGTTAGTGGACTGTTGATACATATCGTCGTTGCGGTTGTCGGCGGCACTTGTGCGGCGCTGTATTGGGCGCTTGGAGTTGTCCTATGACCTGTCATTGCACTAACCAAACCTGTGAATGTCGGGAGCGTGAAGAAGGCTACGCCAGGGACTACGCGCAACTGGTAGATGAGGTGAATAAGATTATTCACGATCTCCCCAAGCCTCTGCCGCAACCCGACATGCTCAAACGCGGGGGAGTTCTTTATTCCTAAGGGTAGGATCGGGAAAAACTGTGGGGTTCACCCTGCGAATGGGCAGACCGTGATGCTGTCGCCGGAAGCATAACCGGCACTATCAACTACTGGGGTAAGTATGTTAGAGAATGAAATTATATACATGATAGGTGGAATCATCTTTGGAATACTATTCACTATCATGATCTGTCTATCAACAAACTGTAAGAGGTACTGATGAAACCAGGTCGCTATCTGTTAAACATCCTAATTAGTTTAGATCAGTTTGGAAATTCCCTCCTATTAGGAGACCCAGATGAGACAATCTCTTCCCGTCTTGGGAGGATTAAGGTGAAGTGGGGTGGGGAGATACCTTGGCGTAGACCCGTAGCCAAAATTACAGACTACATTCTAGATAAGATAGATCCTAATCATAGTATAGATGCCATTGAATATGATGAAGGGCATTATGGATTAGCAGATCTTCCTCCAAAATATAAAGGGAACAGTAATGAAAGAGACTAAAAAAGAAAACTGTAACAACTGTAGATATTATATTGAGGATGTATCATCTGTTTTAGATGGAAGATGTACATATGATAACAACCTACTATCAGTTAGTAAGAAGTTTCACTGTACGCAGTGGGAATGTTGTAGGAGTAATGAGGATATTGCATATAATGAGGGCTGTTGAATAATGAAAACCGTAATAGTTGGAGATATACACGGTAGAGTCGATGTAGTTAAGAGGGTGTTGGAGCTTGGTTATCCAACAGTTTTTGTTGGAGACATATTAGATAGCTATGATAGAAGTGTTGATGAACAAATAGAGTGTCTTGATTTACTGTTAGATGCCCCAGATAGTGTAGATGTGCTATATGGTAATCATGAGCTCTCCTACTTAGACCCAGTAATGCGCTGTTCAGGATACAAAGAGCGTACACATGATGCTGTTCTCCTCAGGAAAGGGTTGATAAAGGATAAATTTAAGGAGCATGTATGGCTTAATGATGATGTTCTAGTAACACATGCTGGTGTTTCTAAATCTGTATGTAATGAGCTAAAGGATGTCAAAAACTACCTCAAGTCGCCCTATAGAAAAGTAATAGGATATTATAGAGGCGGACTATCTCCATGTGGCGGGATGTTTTGGTGTGACTACAACGTAGAATTCATTCCGATAGCAGGACTCAGGCAAGTGTTTGGACACACTGAGCACGCTCATCTAGGAGAGAATCATGGAATAAGAAAAAGAAAGGGAAATTATAATGTAGATTGTCTTAGTAGGAAGAAGAAAGTGTTGGTGTATGACAGTGTAGAGGACACCTTCTCTTCTAAATCTCTCAATTCGGAGTGGGAAAAATATGAGTGACTTTGAAGGATTAGTGAGCAATCCACAGTATTCACAGTATATACAGCTGTCTAGATACAGCAGGTGGCTTCCGGGAGAGGGGAGGAGGGAGAGTTGGGGGGAAGTAGTAGATAGATTGGTTGGCTTTTGGAGAGAGAGGTTCCCCCAACTAAATGGAGAACTAGATGTAGTTAGACAGTCTATATACAATCTGGAAGTGATGCCCTCCATGCGCACCCTTATGACTGCTGGAAAGGCATTGGAGCGTGATGAGATGGCGGGGTTCAATTGCTCCTACTTGGCTATCAACAGGCAGAGGGCTTTTGATGAGCTAATGTATATCCTCCTTTGTGGAACTGGGGTGGGGTTCTCTTGTGAGCGTCAGTATGTCCAGCAACTCCCAGAAGTGGCAGAAGAGATGTACCCATCTGATACAGTCATTAAGGTGGCTGATAGTAAGATTGGGTGGGCTTCTTCTTTCCGAGAACTAATCTCTCTTCTCTATTCTGGTAAAATCCCCAAGTGGGATATGTCTAAGATTCGCCCTGCTGGAGCACCACTAAACACTTTTGGAGGAAGGGCTAGTGGACCTGAACCCCTCAATGATCTGTTTAATTATAGCGTTAATCTTTTCCGCAATGCAGTGGGTCGTCGCCTTACAAGTATCGAGGTACATGGACTGGTATGTAAGATTGCAGAGATTGTGGTGGTGGGTGGTGTACGCCGTTCAGCCCTTATTAGCCTTTCTAACCTTAGCGATGATAGGATGCGCCATGCTAAATCTGGGCAGTGGTGGGTGGAACATCCCGAGTATGCCCTCTCCAATAATTCTGTAGCATATACAGAGCGTCCTGACATGGAAGTGTTCATGCGGGAATGGCTCTCCCTAGTTGAGAGTAAGAGCGGTGAGAGGGGTATATTCAATCGAGAGGCTGCATCAAAAACCATACCGGAAAGGAGGAAGGAGGCTGGTTATACGGAATGGGGATGTAATCCCTGCTCTGAAATCATACTAAGGGATAGGCAGGTATGTAACCTCAGTGAGGTGGTAGTTAGGAGGGAAGATACAGTTGAGACGCTGAAAGAGAAGATTAGGGTGGCAACAATATTGGGAACACTGCAATCCTCCCTAACTAACTTCCGCTATCTCAGCAAGAAATGGGAAGAGAACACTAAGGAGGAGGCTCTGCTAGGTGTTTCTCTCACTGGCATTATGGACAATGAGATTATGTCTGGAGCATGGAACATGGAAGAGCTAGGTTGGATCTTGGAGGAGCTTAGGGGTCATGCCATTGCAGTGAATAGAGAGTGGGCAGAGAAGATAGGAGTTAATCCATCAGCAGCCATTACCTGTGTGAAGCCTTCTGGTACAGTTTCCCAACTGGTTGACAGTGCCTCTGGAATCCATACTCGCCACTCTCCATACTACCTACGTACTGTCAGGGCCGACAAGAAAGATCCATTGGCTAAGTATATGGTTGATGCTGGGTTCCCAGTGGAAGATGATGTGATGAAACCAGACAGTACATATGTATTCACTTTCCCGGTTCAATCTCCCAAAGGCTCTATCAATAGGGAAGATAGAACAGCACTACAACAGTTGGACTTGTGGCTCCTATATCAACGTCATTGGTGCGAGCATAAACCATCGGTGACTATCAACGTCAAGCAAGATGAATGGATGGCGGTGGGTGCCTGGGTATGGGAACACTTTGATGAGGTGAGTGGGGTATCCTTTCTTCCCTATTCAGAACACACCTACCAACAAGCCCCCTATCAGGAAATTGAAGAAGATGCTTATTTAGAATGGGTGAATAGAATGCCGACTAAAGTGGATTGGAGCCTATTAGGTATGTTTGAGAATACTGACAACACTGTAGGTGTTCAGGAACTATCTTGCACCGGAGGAGCATGTGAAATCTTATGATTGTTCCAATACTATTACAATGGTCTGATGGAACAGAGTCATTTGGCATGATAGAGAAACCAGATAATATAGAACAAATGGAGGGGGCATTTGGTATGATGGTGGCTGATGATACAGATATTCCTGTTGAAGCCCCTGTTGGGGATGTCTTCCACCACCTGCATCTATCAAGAGTTAAATCGGAGGTGCATTAATGTTTAAGATGGTACAGAAAACATATAACTCCGCTAGATCAGAGGACGGGGTCAATTGGAAAGTTAGGGGGTATATTCAGCTTGATGGAGATAAAGAAGAGTACAATGGGGAGTTTGATGCATCAGAAGTCAGCCCTTATGTTTATATGAATGCACTATCTAAGAATGCATTTGAAAGGCTAAAGAACAGGCTGAATGATGAGAATAAATGATGAACTGTTTGATGAAGGATACAGGTATACAGAGTATCCGGGGGTGTGGTATGACCCTGCGGCTAAAGTTTGCTGTGTCTTATCAGGGGACAGGGAGACTGTCATAGAAGTATATGGGAAGGATATGTTCGAAGTAGCGAAGAAGGTGGCTAAACTTATGGAAAGTAATGATTAACATGTAAAACAAAGCCACCCAGCCCACTCTTTTTTCTGTCTTGGCTTCTTAAATACAGGAAGGTCTTGTAGCACATGGAAGTGCTTCTTCAGCTGCTCCCTCCACCACTCTCTAGGTTTCACTGTAATATGCAGTGGACTTCCGTCATCAAATCTTCCACCGTGCTGGAATAGTGCGATTTGGAAATATACCATCTTCCCCCTATCCCCAATGAGTGTTAGAGTGTTTTCTATTTCATTCTCGGGGATATGCTCTAATACATCTGTACATATAATCAGATCAACACTCTTGTCTATCAAGAAGTCTTTACCGATGATAGCTGGATCATACCAATACTTTTCATTGACATTCAATTCATCTAGTAAAGTGGATTGACCGCATCCAAAATCAAGACAAGAGGAGATACTATACTTTTCTATTATATGCTCTAATTCAGGTTTATATTGCGGGGATGAGACGCCATAGGGTTTTTGTTTGTGTAGTTTTTTATATTTGTTTATCAGTCTAGTTCCCATACTTTTCTCCCAACACAAATCTTAACATACTCCCATCCACTATCTCCTCCAACAGCCACTGCCTATACATGATGTTGTAAGCCCACTGGAGCCTCTCTGGGCGTCTTATATCATCAATGGTATGCCCTGTAATGTCATATACCATCGAACGCTTATCGAGGCTTACAACGGGTATTCCGGCTAGTATAGCATCTACCATGCTGTTAGATGAGAAGGAAACCACACAGTAAGCACCTTTCAGCTCCTCCATGTAATCCCCCTGAGTGACGGTTGCATTATCAGGGATGGCACCAACACCCATTCTACCAGGATGGGGGCGGAAGAGAGTGGGCCTTTGTTTAGAGCAGATATTATATAACTTGGTATACTCTTCCTTTAGCCTAATTCCACTGGTATTTGCATCCTTAAGATTTTGGCCTGTTATTAGGAAGTAACCGTCCTCCTTATTACCCCACTCAGCCATCTCCCCAAAATGCCTATTCCATCTATCTCCTGGCATATCCCTCTTTATAAAATCTCCCATTCTGTTGATGCCATTAAACCCAACAGAAGTCCACTGATGTCTATCTCCTATATACCCCCTCTCTAAAACAAGAACATCCTTCTTGCATTTAAGTACATCAGGATGCTTCCACCCCCATGCTATCCCAATATCTGCAAAGCCTATATTATCTACCACCTGTATGCCAAGGGAAGATAAGCCAAGCTTAACAGCCTCCATTGCATACATGCTATCATCTTCAGTGAGTATGATATTGGTGGTTGGGAACAAGAAAACTTTCATAGAGGAGTGAGGTGGAGGTTTCTTATCTCTTTAAGAAGCCATGCCCTATCTTTTGCTTTCCACTTCTGGTGGGGGTTGGGGAGGGTGTTATTCCTATAGCAATCAAAACCTACTATCTCAATACTTGTACAGGAACACCTATTGAGAAGACACCATAGGAACAGTGTCCCAGAGAACAGCATTTTTGATTGCAGATCTTCTTTAGCAGCTGTCACCCAATCGAGTGGGGCCACTATATGTTGGCATTTGTCGGGGAACCACCTGCCCTCAAAATTAAAATAGAAGGTGGATTCGGTGGTGTATTTATCTACGAGTGGTTTTATCTTTTTCTTGGGAAATATCCCTGTTGGAGCCCAAATAGTATGAGGTGCTACTTTCACACCTTCATTGAACTTAACAATATGGTCTACATTTTCATAGTAGTGGTGGGATAGATGGGTTGCTCGATCTCCATTCCCCACAACTAACAACTTCTTTCCATCTACTACTTCACTTAATTCCAAGGAGCATTTCATCTATAGTGTCAATGTTATCATAGAAGAAGTTAAGGAGCCTCTCATCTTCATAGTGAAGCTTAAGAAGCATTTCGTTACTTATCTTACCCGGTTTCCAAGCAGACCAAACATTTGTACCACTACTAGCAGCACCTATGCTAATCGAAGCACTATTAGTTATAAGGGTGTACGAGATAGAAGTTGCATCAATATCTGTACTACCTGGAATAGTAGCTTGGTAGGTGGTGAGTGTGAAGGGGGTTGACGTAGCTGGGAAACTAGTGTCGGCCTTAACATCTCCAGCGTTGGGAGTAATAGTTAAAGCGGCAGAAGTGGTAGTGAACTCCACATCAGCCTTCACCGTAGCCGCATAGGGGGTGATAGTGAGGGCGGTGGAAGTAGCGTCAATCCCTATGGGAGCTGAAACATCCGCCTGATATGTGGTGATGGTGAAGGCAGTGGATGTAGCAGATACCTCCACACCAATGGATACGTCAGCAGCATTCTCCGTTATAGTATAGGAGGCAGGAGTAGCTGTAAAAGATGTATCAGCCTTTACTGTAGCAGTGTTAGATGCTAGTGTATGGGAACTATTAGTAGCTGTGAAGGAAGTGTCAGCCTTAACCGTAGCACTATTGTTAGCTAGGGATAGGGCTGTAGAAGATGCAGTAAAGGTTGTGTCTGCCTTTACCCCCGCTACGTTTGCTGCGATGGTATAGGAAACAGAGGTGGCAGTTATTGGAATTGGGGAGGAAGTTACTGCATCCTTCGGCCAAAGCCCAGCGACCGCAGTCCCGCCGACGCTCTCAGCACCCGCGCCGCCGAATAGGACGTGGTTGGGCGCGTCAGCCACTTACATGCCTCCAACAACCAGCCGGATCAAATGTCGCTCGTACGTAGCCATGTCCTTTATTGCAGTCTGTGTCTGCGCCGTATTCGCGCCTTCCACGTTCGCCTCGATTTGTTGCAGCCGGGCAATGGCGTTACGGGCGGCGGTTATCACAGCCTGCCTGTCGGAATAGGTTGTTGGGTTATGTTTATGGGCCATCAGCTTTTCACCCCGCTATAAACAGGCCAGCTAACACTGACCGCAGCAACCGCTGTTGCGTCAACTGCTGCATCAATGGCGTCAGTAGCCGTATTGCTGGCTGCGATATTTGCCGCTATCCAGGCGGAGCAGTCGTCTTGTTCGGCTTGGGAATAGATGCCCATCAGGCAGGAGGACTGTTCCTCCACCGGCCAAATGGCGGTGATACGCTCCCGGCAGTCGTTGTTGATCTGCGCTTTTCTGTCCGCTTTGTAACGGTCCAGTTCGACATTACCGGCGGGATAGTAATACTGGGTGCCGTTATCGGTCGGAGTGCCCCAGGCATAAACACCGGGGGGCAATGTTTCCTTGACGACAGGTCGCCAACCGTTGGCCAATAGCCAATCAGCGGAACGACGGGGTACGTTGGTGTGCAGGGCCGTACCGTCGTCATAGGATTTAGG
>Ga0208795_1000083_pt1 | contig 42245 bp, 50 predicted proteins | sample CB_VirMetaG_6_FD_184541 | JGI IMG/M metagenome (GOLD analysis project Ga0208795, IMG submission 184541) | Freshwater to marine saline gradient viral communities from Chesapeake Bay - CB_1508_2 Viral MetaG (SPAdes) (version 4) | ecosystem: Environmental > Aquatic > Marine > Coastal | place: USA... | reverse complement strand
AATTTTTCCCAGACACTTCAATAGTTGCTATGACTACTGATAGAATCAGCACAAACGCTTATGATAATTCAAATATGGGAGGTAAAATACAAAATATAATTACCTACCCAACCGCTTTAACAGACGAACAATGTATCGCTTTAACAACTATATAAAATGAAAATATCAAAACTAAATTACACAGACAAAGAAACTGCAATAGCTGATTTAATAGCAAAAGGGGTTTACAACAAAGATTTATCTTATGTACAAGGAATCTAATATGGCTGTTGTTTATATACATATGAAACCAAGTACTCGTGATATTTATTACGTTGGAATAGGAAATAAAGAATCAAGAGCGTATAACAAAAGAGACAGAAATATACATTGGAAAAGAGTATACGAAAAATACGGTCTTATAGTTGATATTGTTGCAAAAGATATTGATTTAAATCAAGCTAAAGAAATAGAAAAATTTATGATAAATTCTTTAGGAGTTGAAAATTTATGTAACATAACACTTGGAGGAGAAGGAGCGTTTGGTTTAAAACATTCTGAAGAATTAAAAATAAAACAAGCGAAATTATTAAAATCTTATTCAAAAGGAAGAGTTCATACAAAGGAAACAAGAGAAAAGATATCAAATACAAGAAAAGAAAAGAACATTAAAATAAGTGAAATAACAAGACAAAGACAGAAAGAAGCTTGGAAAGAATCAGCTATGCGGGTTAGAGAAGTAACAAGTGGAATAGAATGTTATATGTGGGAAACAAAAGCTATATTTGGAAGTAAATATAGAACCATAAATGGAAATAGTAATCATGACAGACCAATAAAAAGAGGTATAAACAAAGGGCTAAATTTTATAAGAATATGAATATTTTTAAACTTAAGTACGAAAGCGAACAGCAAGCAATTATTGATTTAAAATCAAAAGGTGTTCTTGTAGAAACAGAAGAAACAGATGGTAATATTCAATTATCATATGGACAAGGAATTCAGGCTGTAGTAAATATAGGAAAAATCGTTTTAGAAAACCCAACATTTGACGATGAGGGCAACGAATTAACTCCAGCGATTTATGCCGATGGATATGCTTACGATGTAATGTCGGAGCAAGAAATTGTTTTTGAAAATCAAATATTCCCTAAAAATCCAAAGCACGGGTTCGCTGGGTATAACATTGTACAAGATGAGCAAGGAGCAATTTGATAGAATTTTAAGTAAATGGATTTCCCGTAAGCTACTCGTTTTTATAGTAGCTTGTGGGGGTTTATTTAGTGGACAATTGACCTCATCCGATTGGGTTATAATTGCGACGGCTTACATAGGAATCGAGGGAATTACAAATATAGTTGAAAGATTAAGAAAATAATGGATAATTTAGAACAACTGAGTCAAGACATAAAAGAGATAAAACAAGCTTTATTAGGCAGTGAGTTTAATAACTTCAAAGGAATGGTATCTCAGGTAAAAGAGATAGACGAACGAGTTGAAGATTTGGAGACTTTCAAGAATGAAATCTCTGTATATGTCAATCAGTTCAAGGTTGCATTTGTAATATTATTTGGTGCATTAATCACATTATTATTTAAGGCATTCAAATGAAAAATATATCAAAATACATAACTTACTTAGAAGCCACTACAAGTCAGACTGCAACACGTAAAGGAATAGTAAATATTCCTGGAGACAAGGAATTAATTAATATGCAACTTGTTGGTATTCGAGTATTTGACGTAATAAGAGAGCATTTTAAAACTCCATTACGCGTTTCTAGTTTTTACAGAAGCTTGTTATTAAACAACTCTATTGGTGGTTCTAAAACTTCTCAGCACGTTAAGGGACAAGCTATAGATATACAAGGAACAGGAAAGGTTACGAATAAAATGATATTTGATTACATAAAAGAAAACTTGGATTTTGACCAATTAATTAATGAATATAATTATAGTTGGATTCACGTATCTTACGTTTCAAAAGAAAAAAACAGAAAACAAATACTGAATATAAAATGAAATATTTATTCGTATTATTATTATTGTTAAGTTCTTGTGCTACTCGCAAAGTAGTTAAAGAAGAAGTCAAGATAGATAAGGTTGAGGTTGTACAAAACAACATTCAGACAAAAGAAAATATAGACATTAAAATAGTAGATAGCATTAGCGAGATATGTATTGAACCAATCGATACCATCAAACCAATGATAATAGACGGTAAAACATACGTAAACGCCAAAATAAGATACAAAAAACAAAAAGTGAATACTAGTATCGTTTCAAATAAAACAACGTCTGATTTAAGTACAAAAAAAATAACTGAAAAAGTAGCTGTTTTTAAAAAAGATACAGAACGTGAATCTATTTTTAATTGGTGGTGGTTGGTCTTAATAACAGTAATAATAATAATAATATATAAAGTTAAATGACAAAAATTAGCGAATATCCAGAAATTTCAACAGCAACAGTAGATGATTTATTAATAGGCACATCTTCTACAGACGAGTCTACTAAGAACTTTAAGATATCTCAAATAAATAGCCTTAGAGATACGTCTCAAGGATTATACGCACAAACAAATTTAGGTAATCCAATAACTTTTGCGGATGGAGAGACTTCTCTAATTGGAGTCGGGGTAGGTACTTTAACGGTTCCTGCTGATTCATTTAAAGTAGGAGATTCTTTCGTTATTAAGATGTGTGGACCGGTTACATGCCCAAACAACATGGGGTTAAACATTAAAGTTCGATCAAATGGAGTAATCATATTAGAAACGCCCGTTTTTGAATTAGCAGCATGCTCAGATAGAACTTATGATTTAATTTTAGATTTTACAATAGCAGCAATTGGAGGGATAGGAGTGGCTAAACTATTTGCCAATGGTAGCTTTACTTACAATAAAAATTCTTCAAATGCTTTTGAAGGAGTTAACTTTAGACAAATTAGCGAAACTGTTTTTGATACAACAGTAGAGAACGAACTAGATATAACTGCCGAATGGCTAGAAGATAGTCCAACGCTTCAAATAGTTTCTCAAAATTTTACATTAACAAAAGTTTTTTAACTATCTTTGTAAAATGAAAAAAGTAGAACAAGAAGAATTAGAAAATCTAAGAACTTTGCATCATAGGTTTAACGAAACAAAAATTTCTATTGCCGATGCCGAGTTGTCTAAAAATAAACTATTTAGAGATTTAGAATCTTTATCAAAAGAGTTTGTTGAAGCCGAATCTTTTTTGATGGATAAATACGGTAATGTAAATATTAATTTAAATACAGGAGAAATAACAAGTGTTTGATATTAGAAAAATATCTATAGGAGCTAACTACAAGAGCGATGCTATGCATTTTCTTGTAGGACAGTTTGTGCTAGATAAAACCTATGTTATTCATCATATAAAGTATAGTGAAGATATGATTAATATTTACATAGAAAAGAATAAAGAAGTATTTCTATGGAAAAGCTTTAATTCTAATATGCCTATATCTCTAGAATACAATATAGACTTTTAATGAAATCACCACATGCGTTTATCGTAAAACCATTAAATGGTAGGCGATACGACAATATAAAAAAGATAGGAGGTATCGACTTTATAACCAGCACGTCTCAAGAGGACCACATGGCTTCAAATAGATACGCTGAAGTTGTAGAACTTCCAGTTGATTATATTGGAGAAATACAAAAAGGAGATACACTACTAGTACATCATAACGTATTTAAGATATACTATGATATGCGAGGTAGAGACAAGAGTAGTGGAAACTTCTTCAAGGATGATTTATTCTTTGTTGGAGACGACCAGTACTTCTTATACAAGCATAACAATCAGTGGTTTACACATTCTAAGTATTGCTTTATAAAACCAATCGAAACAAGGGATTCTATAATAAGAAAGCCAGGAACAGAAGAGCCTCTAATGGGTACTATTTCTTATATAAATCAAGAACTACTAGACTTAGGTCTGAATATTGGAGATGAGATATCATTTGAACCAGACAGCGAATATCCGTTCTATGTTGATGATGAGAAGTTATACAGAATGTTTACTAATAACATTACAATCAAATGGAATCAAACGAAATCAAACAACGCATAATCAATGCTGGTTATAAAGCAGTTGAGGAATTAATAAAGATAGCCGAGGACAAAATACTTCTAGGAACGGATGACGACTTATCTGCTGATAAACTAAAGAACGCAGCGTCAACAAAACGCTTAGCTATAGAAGACGCCTTTCAGATTCTCAATAGAATAGAACAAGAGAGAGATAAACTATCAGAAGAACCTACTAAGATAGAAGAACCTAAAATACAAGGATTTGCAGAAAAACGATCAAAATAATCTTTTTTTAATAAGAAAAGACTACGTATCCAATCCTATTATTTTAAGTAAAAATAAAGGAAAGAGTTGGAAGTATGGGTATGACGAAAAATATGATATGGTAGTAATATCTAAAGACGGTACTATTGGTCAAATAATCGAGATAAACGGACTTGTAATTGCATTACCTTCTGTTTCAGAAAAAGTATATAAAAGAGACAATAAAAAAGAAAATCAATATTGGGAACCAGCTGAATATCCAAAGGAATTAGATAAAATAAAAACTATATTTCAATGGCATACTATGCCTAAAGAGTTCAAGTCTAAATGGGTTGATTATATAGAAGGAGAGTTTGATAGACGCGAGAATGGATTTCACTTCATGAATAATGGAGTAGAGACATATATCACAGGTTCGCATTATATGTATCTTCAATGGACTAAGATTGATATTGGTTTACCAGACTTTCGTGAAGCCAATCGTATTTACTTTATATTTTGGGAAGCATGTAAAGCAGACCCTCGTTCGTTTGGACTTGTATACCTAAAGATTAGACGTTCAGGATTTTCATTTATGTCATCTTCTGAAGCGGTTAATATCGGAACTCTTGCAAAAGATGCAAGGATTGGTATTCAGTCAAAGACGGGTGGTGATGCTAAGACAATGTTTACCAATAAGGTAGTGCCTATATCTGGTAACTACCCTTTCTTTTTCAAGCCTATTACAGACGGTATGGATAAGCCTAAGACAGAACTTGCTTATCGAGTACCAGCCGCTAAGATTACTAAGAAAAATATGTATGAAGATGGTGGTGCGGAACTTAAAGGTCTTGATACTACTATTGACTGGAAGAACACCTCTGATAACAGTTATGATGGGGAGAAACTATTGTTGCTTATAGAAGACGAGTCTGGAAAATTAGAAGCTCCTAATAATATACTTAACGGATGGCGAGTTAGAAAAACTTGCTTACGATTAGGTTCTAAAGTTATTGGAAAATGCATGATGGGTTCTACTCCTAACGCATTAGCTAAAGGAGGAGGTAATTTTAAAAAGCTATACGAAGAATCAAACATAAAGACACGTAACGCTAACGGACAAACAAAGTCTGGTATGTACTCTCTTTATATTCCAATGGAATGGAACTTTGAAGGGTATATAGATAGATACGGAATGCCTGTGTTTAGAAAGCCTGAGAAACCGATTTTAGGTATTGACGGAGAAATGATAAGTGATGGTGTTATTGATTACTGGGAAAATGAAGTTGCATCTTTAAAAAACGATGCGGATGCTCTTAATGAATTTTATAGACAATTCTCAAGAACAGAGTCTCACGCATTTAGAGATGAGAGTATATCATCTATATTCAACTTAACAAAGATATATCAGCAAATAGACTATAATGACTCTTTAATACGAGATAGAATACTTACTCGTGGTTCTTTTAGTTGGTTGAATGGAGAAAAAGATACAAAGGTTGTTTGGACGCCAGACAATAGAGGGAGGTTTTTAGTTTCTTGGATACCAAATAATAGTTTGCAAAATAATGTTATTTATAAAAACGGAATGAAGCATCCAGGAAATGATCATATTGGTGCATTTGGATGTGACCCGTATGATATATCTGGAACTGTTGGAGGAGGTGGGTCTAATGGTTCATTGCATGGACTTACTAAGTTTAATATGGATGAAGCTCCAAGTAATCAATTTTTTTTAGAATACATAGCAAGACCACAAACAGCAGAGATATTTTTCGAAGAAGTATTAATGGCTTGTGTGTTTTACGGAATGCCTATTTTAGTAGAAAATAATAAACCAAGACTATTATATCACTTTAAGAACAGAGGTTATAGAGGATTTTCTATGAACAGACCAGACAAGCATTATAATACCCTTTCTAAGACAGAAAAAGAACTAGGAGGTATTCCTAACTCTTCTGAAGATGTTAAGCAGTCACACGCTGCTGCTATAGAATCTTACATTGAAAAATATGTAGGATTAGATTTAGAAGGAACGTATCGTGATTCTGACGAAATGGGTAGTATGTTCTTTACACGTACAATAATGGAATGGGCTAATTTTGATATAAACAATAGGACTAAGTTTGATGCTGCTATTAGCTCAGGATTAGCTATTATGGCTAATCAAAAGAATACGTATATAAGCCCTAAAAAAGAATCAAAAATAAAAATTACCTTTGCAAAGTATGACAATAGCGGAAAATACAGCGAAATAATAAGATAAATGAAGGACGTAAAAATAAGTACTCCACTAGTAAACTTTCCTAATCAATTTGCACCAGATAGTGTTAAAGAATCGTATGAATATGGATTGCAAATAGGGCAAAGTATTCAATATGAGTGGTTTAGAAAAGACGGTGCTAATTGTAGATTTTATAATCAATGGGCTGATTTTCATAAGCTAAGACTATATGCAAGAGGCGAACAATCTGTTGCTAAGTATAAGAGCGAAATGGCTGTTGATGGAGATTTAAGTCATCTTAACTTAGACTGGACTCCAGTTCCTATCATACCTAAATTTGTTGATATAGTTGTTAACGGAATGAATGATAGATTATTCAAAGTAAAAGCATTCTCTCAAGACGCTATGTCTGCCGATAAAAGGTCTAAGTATCAAGATATGATACAGTCAGATATGGTAGCTAAAGACTTGTTACTACAAGTTAAAGAACAATTTGGAGTAGATTCGTTTGATACTAATCCAGATGAGCTTCCTAATAACCAAGAAGAATTATCTTTATTTATGCAACTTAACTATAAGCCGTCTATTGAGATAGCTGAAGAAGAGGCTATTAATACAGTATTTGAAGATAATAAATATAATGAAATTAGAAAAAGAGTTGATAATGATATAGTTACACTTGGAGTTGGTATGGCTAAACACATGTTTTTAGCTGGTGACGGAGTAAGACTTGAGTATGTTGACCCTGCTAACGTTGTTTATAGTTATACTGAAGATCCTTATTTTAAAGATTGTTTTTATTGGGGAGAAATCAAAACAGTTCCAATAACAGAGTTAGTTAAAATAGATACAACACTTACAAACGAACAACTTGAAGAAATTTCTAAGTATAGTCAATCTTGGTATGATTATCATAATTCCTCACAGTTTTATAATAATAGTTTATTCAGTAATGATTCAGCTACGTTATTATATTTTAATTATAAAACAACTAAAAAAATCGTATATAAGAAAAAACACTTAGATAACGGTGGTTTTAAAATAATAGAAAAAGATGATACCTTTAATCCACCAGAAGAGATGATGGAAGAAGGTAGATTCGAAAAGATTGAAAAAACAATTGATGTTTGGTATGATGGCGTAATGGTTATGGGTACAAACATTATGTTAAAATGGGCGTTATCTAAAAATATGGTACGTCCTAAGTCAGCATCACAACACGCTATACCAAATTATATATCTGTTGCTCCTAAATTATACAAAGGAAATATAGAGTCATTAGTTAAGCGAATGATACCATTTGCTGATTTAATACAAATGACGCATTTAAAATTACAACAAGTTATTGCTAAGGTAGTTCCTGACGGTGTATTTATTGATGCTGATGGTATTAACGAAGTTGATTTAGGCACTGGAGCTGCTTATACTCCAGAAGACGCATTAAGATTATATTTCCAAACAGGTAGTGTAATTGGTAGAAGTTACACTGGAGATGGTGAATTTAATAACGCAAGGATTCCAATTCAAGAACTTAATACTAATAGTGGTCAAGCTAAAATAGCTAGTTTAATAGGAAGTTATAATCATTACTTAGGTATGATTAGAGACGTAACTGGACTAAACGAAGCTCGTGATGGTTCTAGTCCAAATCCTGATGCGTTAGTTGGTGTTCAAAAATTAGCGGCATTAAATTCAAATACAGCAACAAGACATATATTAGAGTCAAGTTTATTTATAACTCGTTCATTATCAGAGGCTATATCTTATAGAGTAGCTGATATTTTAGAGTTCTCTGATTTTAGAGAGGAATTTATAATGCAGATTGGAAAATACAATGTCGGTATATTAGAAGAAATAAAAGACTTGTATATTTACGACTTTGGTATATTTATCGAAGTTGCTCCAGACGAAGAAGAGAAGGCTCAGTTAGAGGCTAATATTCAAATGGCATTATCTCGTGATTCTATTTATTTAGAAGACGCTATTGATATTAGAGAGATGCGTAATCTTAAGTTAGCTAATCAATTACTTAAGCTTAAGAGAAAGAAAAAAGAAGAGCTTGCTCAGAAAAATGCACAAGCTCAACAACAAGCACAGGCTCAAATGCAAATGCAGTCACAACAAATGGCTGCTGAAACGTCATTACAAAATATACAAGCAGAAACACAATCTAAGATGAAGGTAAAACAAGCCGAATCTGCTTATGAAATTGAGAAAATGAAGAGTGAAGCTAATCTTAAAATGCAGTTAATGCAAATGGAATTTAATCTTCAAATGCAATTAAAAGGAGTTGAAGTAGAGGCTATTAAAGGTAAAGAGACAATGAAGGAAGATGCTAAAGATAAGCGTATTAGTTTACAGAATACTCAGCAATCAAAATTAATAGAACAGCGTAAAAATAATTTACCACCTGTTAATTTTGAGTCAAATGAAGATTCGCTTGACGGATTTGATTTAGCTGAATTCGAACCAAGATAAAATAACTAACTTTGCAAAAAAATAATATATGGCAACAGTACCTAGTGGAACTAGATTTATAGGAATAGCTACAGACGTTAATTTAGTAGAAAAAAAATCAGCATTATTAAATAAAGAAACACAACCTTATACTATTAATGACTTAGTTAACACTATAGGTGTTGGGGCTCAAGGACCTCAAGGTGTGCAAGGACCAGCTGGACCGTTAGGACCAGTGGGACCAGCTGGATTAAACTGGCAAAGCGAATGGAGTTCTGAGGGAGTTTATGTAGCAGATGATGCTGTAGGATTTAACGGAGCATCTTGGTTTTGTATATTAGCTACTGGACCTTCTGAGTTTACGCCAGAAACAGATACAACTCACTGGGCTTTATTAGCTTCTCAAGGAGCTCAAGGACCTCAAGGAGTTCAAGGACCTGCTGGACCTCAAGGAGCTTCGGCTAGTCAAATTTACAAGTCTTATGTAGCTTATTTATCTTATAGTTCTGGAACTGGATTTGTAGTTGTTCCTACCGTAGTTTATAATGATTTAGGAGTAACTCCTTCTTGGTCTATTGACGTTGGAGGTAGTCCTGTATTTAATGCTACTGTTGCTAGTGTTTTTACGTTAAATAAAACAGTAATGTTTACTGACACTCAAGTAAAAGGACAATCTTCTTTTGTTAGTGCTAATAAAAATACAACCAATAACGTAATATCATTTCAACTTACAGATTCTAATGGAGATTTATTTTTCTCTCCATTCTCTGATTTGTTAGTAGAAATTAGAGTATATAACTAATGGCAAAAACAGCAGCTTGGCAACGCAAAGAAGGTAAATCAGCAACTGGTGGTTTAAATGCTAAAGGAGTTGCTTCATATAGAAAAGAAAATCCAGGTAGTAAATTAAAGATGGCAGTTACTACTCCGCCTTCTAAATTAAAACCAGGAAGTAAAGATGCAAATCGTAGAAAATCTTTTTGTGCTAGAATGTCTGGAATGCCAGGACCATTGAAGAAACCAAATGGTGAATCAACAAGAAAGAAACTTGCTTTAGATAAGTGGAATTGTTAAAAATTAAATAAATTAAATCAAATGGAAAATTTTACAGCCGTCAGAGACCTTGGTGTCGCTGAACAAAAATCAGTTCAAGAAGTTGAACAAGAGTTATTAGACAAGCATGAAGCCGCTCAACAAGAACAACAAGCGGTAGATGTACAACAAGACGTACATCAAGAGCCTATTGCTCCAAAAGAATATGATGATCAAGACGTGTTGTCTTACATCAATAGTAAATATAATAAAGAAGTAAACTCTATTGATGAGTTATTTAAAAAAGAAGAAGTAGAGGAATTACCTAGTGATGTATCTGCTTTTTATAAATATAAAAAAGAAACTGGAAGAAACATTGATGACTTTGTTAAGTTAAACAAAGATTTTAATGCTATGAATCCAGAAAGTTTGTTAGCCGAGTATTATGCTCAAACAGAAGAAGACTTAGATTCAGACGATATTGCATATCTAATTGAAGAAAAGTTTGCTTACGATGAGGATATTGATGAACCAAAGGACATCAAAAGAAAGGAATTGGCTAAGAAGAAAGAGCTTGCTAAAGCTAGAAAGTATTTTGAAGATGCAAAAGAAACTTACAAGATTCCTCTTGAGTCAAGAACGGATTTAGTTTCTAATGAAGAAAAAGATACCTACCAAGCTTACAAGAAATATGTTCAAGACTCGCAGAATCAACAACAAGAGAATTCTAGACGTTCTGAATATTTTCAAAAAAAGACGAATGAACTTTTTTCTGATGAATTCAAAGGTTTTGATTTCAACGTAGGGGATAAAGTAATTAAGTTTTTACCTGGAGATGTGAACGAAACTAAAATGGCTCAATCTGATGTCTCAAATTTTATATCTAAGTATTTAGATGAAAATGGAATGATATCTGATCATGTTGGTTATCATAAGTCATTAGCAGCTGCAATGAACCCTGAAAAAATGGCTAAGTTCTATTATGAACAAGGCAAAGCCGATGCGTTACTAGGTAATGTGCAAAAAATGAAAAACATTGATATGGAATTAAGAAATTCTCCTCAATCAATTGGCAGTTCAGGATTTAAAGTAGTAGCTAGTAACAGTGATAGTGGGAGCGGACTAAAAATTCGGAGTAATAAAAAATAAAACAAAAACAAAATGGCATCACAATTGAACCCAACGCCTGGTTATGCGTTACAGCCAAGTGCTCAAAAACAAACGTTAAGCACTAACTACATCACTAACTTTGATTTCTTAAATCAGTATCTTCCTGATACTTACGAGAAAGAATTTGAACGTTACGGAAATCGCTCAGTTGCATCTTTCTTAAGAGCAGTTGGAGCTGAAATGCCGTCTAACTCTGACCTTATTAAATGGGCTGAGCAAGGACGTTTGCATACAAAATATACTAACTGTACTACAACTGCTACTTTAGCTGCTGATACTGCTACATTCGCTGTTGAAGATGTGTTAAACCCTACATTAACTTCTGCTACTGGTATCGCATTTAGAGAAGGACAAACTGTATTTATCTCTGATAATACTGCTGGTTCTAATATCTCTAACAAAGCAATTATTACAGATGTTGATTATGCTAACAGTGAATTCACAGTTGCTTTTTATGAAGGTGCTGGTATTGGTGTAGCTGGAGCTGGTAAAACATTTACTTGTTTTGTATATGGTTCTGAGTTCAAAAAAGGTACAACTGGAATGGCTGAATCTTTAGAAGCTGATGACGATATCTTTGAAAATAGCCCGATTATCATCAAAGATAAATATGCTGTTTCTGGTTCTGATATGGCTCAAATCGGATGGGTAGAAGTAACTACTGAAAACGGAGCTACTGGTTTCTTATGGTACATTAAATCTGAGCATGAAACTCGTTTGAGATTCGAAGATTATTTAGAAATGTCTATGATTGAAGCTGTTCCTGCTGAAGCTGGTTCTGGAGCTGCTGCAAATGCTGTTTATGGAAATAAAGGTTCTGAAGGTTTATTCTATACTGTATCTCAAAGAGGTAATGTATGGGGTGGTGGTAACCCAACTTCATTAACAGACTTTGATGCTATAATTCAAAGACTTGACAAACAAGGGGCTATTCAAGAAAATGTATTATTCGTTAATCGTCAGTTCTCTTTCGATATTGATGATATGTTAGCTGCTCAAAACTCTTACGGTGCAGGTGGAACTTCTTATGGATTGTTCGACAATGACAAAGAGATGGCATTGAACTTAGGTTTCTCTGGATTTACAAGAGGTTATGATTTCTATAAAACAGATTGGAAATACTTAAATGACGCTTCTTTAAGAGGTGGAATTGTTGGTGGAACTGTAAATGGAGTTTTAGTACCTGCTGGTTCTACTTCAGTTTATGACCAAGTTCTTGGTAAAAACGCTAAACGTCCATTCTTACACGTTCGTTATAGAGCTTCTGAAACAGAAGATAGACGTTACAAAACATGGATTACTGGTTCTGCTGGTGGTGCTCAAACATCTGATTTAGATGCTATGGAAGTACACTTCTTATCAGAAAGAGCTTTATGTACTCTAGGTGCTAACAACTTCGTATTATTCGAAGGAGTAACAGCATAATTAATACCTAACAGGGGAGTAACATCCCCTGTTATTTTTTTAAATAAATTAAATCTTATCAAATGAAAACAACTACAGTAGCAGTGGACAAAATTTATGTCCTAAAAAAGAAAAGCAAACCATTAACTTATATGCTTTCATCAAGAAACACTCATAGGTCATCATTACTATATTTTGACGGAGAATCAAACAGACCTTTAAGATATGCAGTAAACCAAAAAAGTCCATTCGAGGACGAACAAGATGGTAATGCTATTTTAGAGCCTATAGTATTTGTAGATGGTGCATTAAAAGTGCCAAAAACAAATCCAGTTTTACAAAGATTTTTAGAACTTCATCCTGGTAATGGTATGGTATTCGAAGAAATTAATACTGAAAAAGATGCGACTTCTGATATTGATAGATTAAACTATGAATTAGACGCTCAAATTTCAGCAAGAGAATTAAATGTTGAAATGTTAGAATCTGTAGCTAGAGTATTACTTGGATCTAAAATTGACAAAATGTCAACAGCAGAATTAAAGCGTGATGTTTTAGTGTATTCTAAAAATTATCCTATTCAATTCTTAGAAATGCTTAATGACCCAATGTTGCAGTTACAAAATACTTGTGCTAAATTTTTTGACCTTGGATTATTAACATTAAAAAATAAAGGAAGAGATATTTATTTTAACCTACCACAAAACAAGAAGAAATTATTGACAGTACCTTTTGGTGAGAACAATATTTATATATTAGCATCATATCTTCAAACTGATGAAGGATTAGAAGTGCTTAGATTGTTAGAGAGTAAAATCTCTTAAGGAAAATAAGGGTAGCTAATTGCTACCCTTTTTTTTATTATCTTTGTAAAAAGTTTTAAGGATGATAAATTCGGTAAGAAGTACTGTAATGTCAGTAGCTAACAAGAATAACTTTGGGTATATTACGCCTGAAGATTTTAATTTATATGCAAAACAAGCTCAATTAGATATATTTGAAGATTACTTTTATAAATATAATACATGGATAGTAAAGCAAAACGCTAGAATATCTGGAAGTGGATATGCTGACATTGTAAAAAATATAGAAGAAGTTATAGATAGTTTATCTTCAACAGCAACATTGTCTTATGGAGTTGATTCATTTGCATTACCAGTTGATTATTATTATCTAAATACAGTAAGATATAATTCTACAAAAGAAGTAGATAGAGTTTCTCAAAGTAAAGTTTTGAACTTATTATCTTCAAATTTAACTGCTCCTTCTGTATTATATCCTTGTTATGTTATTAACGGAAATAATATTAATGTTTATCCAGATACTATTATATCAAACATTAGTACTCAATACATTAGAGTTCCTAGAGACCCTAAGTGGACTTACTCTTTAATTGTTGGTGGAGAGCCTTTGTTTGACCAATCAGCAGTTGACTATCAAGACTTTGAACTTCCTTTATCTGATGAACCATCATTGGTTTCTAAAATATTACAATATGCTGGAGTCTCTATAAGAGAAGCAGATTTATATACATTCGCAAATGGTGAAGAAGCAAAAGAAAAACAAACACAAGGATAATAAATGGCTTATTTAACTGGTTATCAATACTACGAAAATTCTGGTAATAATCCAGAAAATGAAAATTGGGGGTCGTATCAGTACGTTTCTCTTGAAGATATAGTGAATAATTTCATGTTGATGTATGTTGGTAATGACAAATTAATCAACAATGCTACTAGATATAATGTATTATTTCATGCCAAGAGAGGAATTCAAGAATTAAACTATGATGCACTAAAGGAAATTAAAGTATTAGAAATTAGTATTTGTGATGACCTTAAATTTATACTGCCAAATAATTATGTAAATTATGTTAGAATATCTTTATATAAGAATGGTGTATTAAGACCTCTTACTGAGAATATTCAAACCAACTATAGCAACAGTTATTTACAAGACAATAACTGTAGAGTATTATTTGACCAAGACGGAAATGTGCTTGAAGGAACGTCTATATTAGATTACGATAGAATTACTAATCAACAAAGAACAATGTATATTGGTGATGGTAGTTTTAATGGTAGGGAAGGATTTAGTTCTGACGGTAATTGGTATTTCGATTACCCTATTGGTGCTATGTTTGGACTTAATACAGAGACAGCAAATATAAATCCTACATATAGAATAGATAAAAAGTCAGGTGTAATTAATTTTGGTTCAGGAATGGCTGGAGAGTTATGTGTTTTAGAGTATATTTCTGACGGAATGGAAGATGGAGATGATTCAAAAGTTAGCCTTAATAAACTAGCAGAAGATTATATTTACGCTTATATTAAATACGCTATACTTAATTCTAAAACAGGAGTTCAAGAATATATAGTTAACAGAGCCAAGAAAGACAAATCAGCCCTTCTAAGGAACGCAAAGATTAGATTGAGTAATATGCACCCTGGAAGATTATTGATGAATATGAGAGGCAAGGATAAATGGATTAAATAAATATGGCGAACTTAGAAGTTAACTTTATTGCTGGTAAAATGAATAAAGACTTTGATGAGCGAGTAATCCCTCAAGGTCAATATATCGACGCATTAAATATCAGAAACGGCTCTACAGAAAATAATAGTATAGGCGCTATTGAGAATGCCAAAGGTAACTTAAAACTTACTGAATTAAAATATAACGGAGCATCTGTTTCAGGCGCAGTGTGTATTGGTGCTATCGAAGATGGTTCTAAAGAAACCATTTACTGGTTTATAACATCACCTACCGTTGATATGATTGTATCGTACTGTACCAATACTAATGGTTTGCAGTATCACGTTATATCTACGTCAGTACTTAACTTTAACCAATCCTATTTAATAAACGGAATAAACATTGTTGATAATCTTTTATTTTGGACGGACAATTTAAATCCTCCAAGAAAAATAAATATAGATAGAGCGTATACTTACCCAGTGATGGGTGTCGATACTATAACTGCTGATGACTTAAATGTAATCGTAGCTCCTCCGTCGTCATCTCCTGAAATAACACTAATAAACGTTCCTGATAAAGAAAATTATATAATAGAAAGGTTAATTTCTTTTGCTTATAGATATAAGTATAAAGACGGAGAATATAGTGCGTTATCTCAATTTAGTGAAATAGCATTTGAGCCTGGTAGTTTTAATATTGACTACTCTACTTACGGAAATAAAGGTATGCAGAACATATTTAATTCCGTAGAGGTTAAGTTCAATACTGGAGGTAAAAATGTAATAGGAATTGACATTTGTTTTAAGGAATCGGATTCTAATATAATCAATGTAATTGAGAAATATAACAAATCAGAAGAACAGTGGTATAATGACTATACTCAAACGCTTGTTTTTAATAATAAAAAAATATACACAACCCTTACTGAAAGCGAACTGCTTAGGCTATACGATAATGTACCAAGAATAGCTAAGTCTCAAACAGTTATGGGTAATAGATTAATGTATGGAAATTACGTTGATGGATATAATATAGTTGATGATAATGGAGTTGGTATAAATTTAGATTATTCTTTACAAGTAATAAGTGACGATATAAGTTATTCTGATTTGCCAGTTCTGTTGAGTTCTGGAATTCCGTATACTATAGATACATCTACAACTATAAATGAATCTAGAATAGACATAGATTTAACTGGTGCTTCCTTAGTTCAAGGCTCTATACTTACTATATCCTTTAATTTAGTTCACGATTCGTTTGGTGGTAGTCCAACTTACGGAACAACCGTATTGAATAACTTCGTCAATGGGTTTATATTTAACATACAAAACACATATAATAGTGTTTATGATTTAGCCACAAGTAGTGAGTTTGTAAATGCTATATCAACACATCTTTCTTTAGCTACGTCTTGTGATGGAAATTCAATTACGGATTTATTTAATTGCGAAATAAACGCACAAAGTGGTTGGACAAAAGTATTGACAGGAATCACTAATAGCATTCAGCAATTTGAAATAACAGCTAGTCCTTACGATAGTATATTAAGCATACAGATTCCAGCTATAAAGTTTGAAGATGATGCTAACCCAGGTGTATTTGCTTATGAGTATTTAAAGAACTCAACTACTACGTCCACATTGTCTTTATTAGGTTCTAAACAAAGTTTACATAGCAATAGAGATTACGAGGTTGCTATAGTTTATATGGATGAATACTCAAGAAGTTCAACTGCTTTAGTAGATACTGAAAATACAGTGTTTGTGCCAGCTTCTGCATCTGATAAAAAAAACTACATAAGAGCTACTATTAATAGTGTAGCTCCGTATTGGGCAACTAAATACAAGTTTGTAGTAAAACCTTCTAAGTCTCAATACGAAACAATATACACTAATCAATATTTCATAGAAGATACTGGATTTACTTGGTTTAAATTAGAGGGAGACAACAGAAGCAAAGTCAAAGACGACGACACTTTAATAGTTAAAGCAGATTCTGGCGGTGTTTTAGAGCAATTAATAAAAGCAAAAGTATTAGCTATAGAGTCTAAAATAGAAGATTTTATAGAAGGAAATGTTGATGAAAACGAAACTTTAATAGTAGAGCCAAGCGGATTATATATGAAGTTAAAGCCTTCTAATTTTTCTGCTGAATATACTAAAAATTCATTTATAAACAAAGGAGTTAGAACCGCATCTGGTAGTTATTGCCAAGTAGCTTATCCATTTCATGTTCCAAATACTTTATATCCAGACACACCAGGTTCTTTACCAAATGAAATATATAATATACCAGCTGGGAGTTTGGTAAATATAAACATTCACGTATATAGATATGACGGAATAAATTGCGGGGATAGAGATTACTTATTAGATAAACAATATGTAGCGTCTCAAAACTATGACAATATGTATGCTTTTATAACAGAGCAAGGTATAGACCTTACCGCTGGAATAACAAGCGGTGGTGACGATACTATAAATACAAATACATTCATATCTACATTAGGTACTTTTACTGGCGGACAACCATCAATACCTGTTGTAGTAAATAAAAATCAATATCAATTTTTTATCGATACTACTACGGATAGGTTACTTTTGATTTGCGCTAGTGGTACTCCAGATTGTAGTGGTGGTATATTTTTAAATAGCGGAGCTCCTAAGTCTAGAATATCTTGCGACATAACAGTACAAAGAGCGGAGTCTTTAATTATATTTGAAACAGAAGCAGAACAAGCTGACGGAGAAACATACTTTGAAGGAAGTGCTAGTTTTGATATTATAAACGGGAACCATCAAGGTAATGTTACTAATCAATTAGGAGCCGTTCCTGCTGTTATTGATTTAAACTTTTTCAACTGCTTTGCATTTGGTAATGGTGTTGAAAGTTATAAAATAAACGACTCGTTAGCAGGTGCTCCTTTTTATTTAGGAAGTAGAGTTACTGCTGTGTCACAAGAAGATTACAAAGAAGCTCATAGATATGCTGGTATTACATATAGTGGAGTATATAATGAAGAAACAAACATTAATAAAACAAACGAATTCAACCTAGCATTGGCTAACTGGAAAGACTGTGAAAAATCATTTGGCCCTATTAATAAAATGCACGGAAGGAAGACAGACATGTTGGTTCTTCAAGAAGATAAGATATCATACGTATTAGTTGGAAAGAACTTACTTTCTGATGCTGCCGCTGGAAGCGCACTTACTTCTATTCCAGAAGTACTTGGTACTCAAATAGCTAGAATAGAAGAGTACGGAATAAGCAGTAATCCTGAAAGTTTTGCTGTATACGGTGGAGATATTTACTTTACAGATACTAAACGAACAGCAGTTATAAACTTAAAAGGAGGTAGCGCTCAGTCTGATGACTTGACTGCTATATCTGAATTAGGAATGATGGGGTGGTTTAGAGATAACTTTAAAAATTCTGTTAACTTACAGAAGATAGGTGGATACGACCCGTACTTAAAAGAATACGTATTGTCATTAAAAGACACTGAACTTCCTGCTGAACTAGATAGTTATGGATGCGGAACAACTATTTATTTTGATGGTGTTGTAGGTAGTTATACCTTCACTCTTGAATTAGACCCAATCATAGGTACCGTGTCATTAGACTACGAAGCTATTGGTGACGACATAACAATAGAAGTGTCTTATGGAGACGTTATTGTTGTTGACCAACCAATAACTGGTACGGGTACATTATCGTTTCTTAAAACGTCTAATTACCCTACTTACGCAGTCGTTACGCTTACTTATACCCCTGCTTCTTACGGACTTACTTTTTCTTGTCCAGTAACTGAGGAAATAGAAGTTATAAAAATAGTACTTAACTCTCCAGCAGACGAAGGAGAATTAATACACGATAGCTACAATTGGACGTTAGGAGCGTACTCTAGTGCGTACAACACTGACTTTATATCATTTGACGCAGATGGCGTATCGTTATACCAAGCTAATTCAGGACCAGCATCAAGCGGTACACTGCCTGCATTTGATAGTACAGTTACTATGAGTTCTAGTAAGTTAGCTGGCGATACATATGTGTTTGACCAATACTCAGATACGTTTAAGTATTTAATATCTGATACTTTATATACTGACGTAAATTTATTAACTCCTTTACTGAATACAGCAACTCCGATAGTCAATCCAAGTACTGGGGTGTATAGTTCGTCTTTCTTGTATGAAAACCTTACGTTTAAAAGATACTTATACTTGGTATGGGATTACAGAAAAACATCTGAAATATTATTATGCTACGATGTAACGTCTCCAGAATTGGCTTGTGATTGTTCGTTACCATACACTTGTGCAGAATACTCTGCTACAAATACGACATTAGCTGATGTTAGAATTACATACATAAATTGCGATGGAATAGAGTCTGTATTATCAGTAACTGCTGGAACTACATCTATATTCTGTGGCTTATCTATAATATCTAGCGAAATAACAGTAACTGAATTAGGAGCTTGCCCTACTTAAATAAATTAAAATATGCCTGTTAGTACAATATATTACATAGATTCAGATTCTTTCAATACAGCTACGGCAGTGTATATGGATATAAACTTATCTACTAAAGCTCAAGATGGGTATTATTCCTTTTCTGGAATTTACAGATACCAGTCTTTAGGGTTTTTAGGAGAGGTAATTACGTGCGGTATTTTCCCGCCACCTCCTCCTGCTCCTTCATTTTATAAGATAAACATATCAAATAGCGTGCCTATTAATACTTGCTTTGACCCAGGAATACCTAGCACATTTCCTTTGACTATGTACTCAGGTACTTTCCCTATATCAATAGGACAGACCGTTTACTACAACGAAGAGCTGTCTATTTTATTCGAAGGCGATGACACTTGGTATTGGTATGGAACTTATTACGCTTATCGAATAAACTCATCTGGAGTGGTGGTTGACATAGTAACTTGCGAATTATAAATTATGGAATATACGTTATCATTTAGCGAAGCATCAAAAGGATGGACATCTTTCTTCTCGTTTAAACCAGAAGTAATGATTGGTATGAATTCTTATTTCTATACATTTAAGGACGGAAACTTGTATAGACATAACGCTAGCGAAACAAGGAATGAATTCTACGGACAACAATATACATCTAAAGTAACGTCTGTATTTAACGCAGAGTCATCAACTGTTAAAAATTTCAAAACAATATCTCTTAATAGTGATGCACCTTGGTATTGCGACGTAATTACTGATATGTCTGTTGGATTTATAGATAGTACTTACTTTGCATTAAAGGAAGGCGACTATTTTGCTTACATAAGAAGACCTGCCGATTCTGTTGAATTGAATTTACGTTCAGCTCAAGGTTTTGGTAAGCCTTCTGTAGTTATCGCTACACTACCAGCAGCTGTTAGAGTTACGTTTAGTTATACTATTACAAGTATAGTTAGTGTTGGCGATATAGCCTATAGAAATGATAACGGTAACTTACAGAAGTTAGGAGAAATAATAGATACGTCATATGTACCAATTGTCGGAACTACTCCAGTGGGTACTAATGGTATCAATACGATAACTATCGACACTACCGTAACTGACGGAAACATTCCTTTAATTACTGATTTTATTTTGTTTATAAAGAATAGCGTTGCTGAGTCATACGGAGCATTAGGTTACTACATGCAGTTTGAATTAGAGAACGACAGTACGTCACGTGTTGAATTATTTAGTGTTGGCTCTAACCTATTCAAAAGTTATCCATAAAAATCGTATCTTTGTGCGATGTTAAAATTTAGGACAGAGCATAAAGAAGATTACTATAAAACACTATGTGCATGGTGGTCTGATTGGAATTTTCCTAAGGTAGCTTATACGTCTATTCCAGAAAGGATATTTGTAGTTAGTAATGATGGAGTTGATTTATATGCTATTCCAGTTTATGTAAGTGATTCTGATTTTTGTTGGATTGCGTTTATAACTGGAAACAAAAACAGTACAAAAAAAATTCGAAAAGGAGCTTTGAGTTCTCTTATTAATTATGTTGAAAATCAAATGAAAAATAGTGGTTTTAGATTAATTATAACAGTAAGCGGAACTCCTATACTAAAGAAAACATTTTCAGATAATAACTATTTATTATCGTCAGAAGGAATTAACGAATATATTAAATTATTATAATATGGGAGCAGGAGCAGCAAGTGCCGCAACAACAGCAACACCTTGGGTAACCGCTGGATTAGGTGCTGTAAATTTAGGAATTAGTTTAGTTGAAGCTAGTAAGCAAAAAGATTTACAACGTTCAGCTGAAAGAGCCGCTAAACAAGCATCAGAAGAACAAAAAAGAATACAAGGTCAAAACTTTTATGAAGCTTTGCAAGTGCCTACTGAAGCATATCAAAGACAGTTTAGAGAAGGAACAGCACAGCAAATGCAAGCAGTTTCCGCATTACAAGAAGCAGACCCTAGAATGTTGGCAGCTGGTATCGGTAAGGTGCAAGCTGTTGCAGGTGAACAAGCAGCAGCAACAAGAGAAGATTTAGCTGCTGAATTATTTGATTTAGGAAAACTACAAGCTGTTGAGCAAGGACAAACTGCTGATGCTATGGCTAAGATTTATGGAGATGAACTTACTGGAGCTCAAACCGCAGCAGCTGCTGCAGAAAAGACAAGGATTGCTCAATTACAAAATGCTCTTGGGGCTGGGGCTAGTATTATTACTGGGCTTACTAAAGGTATATCTGAGTATTCTAACGTTGATGATAAAGAATTGGGATCTATTGGCACAATAAAACCAATGATAGGATTAAATCAGATGGGTCAAATGCAGCAACCGTCTCTAGCTACTACTAGAGCTATGTATCCACAGCCTTATGACCCATACGCAGCTTTAAGATTTTAATAAATAACACACTATGCCAGAATATAGAGGATATGTAGACCCAAGCACAGTAGGAACTAATCCAACATTAGATTGGAATAAGGTAATAACTGGTGTTCAAAAAACATTAATAGACCAAGAAGCCACTAGAGAAGCCACTCGTCAAAAGATGGAGAAGGAAACTAATGCGCTTTCTAATGAAATGAGTAAAATAGCAACTGGTCAAAGCCAAAATGCTAATCAATTCATATCTAATGCTAGTTATCAGTCTAAAAAAGTTCTTAATGAAGTATATAAACTATACACTTCTGGTAAGATAAATAAAGAAAGACTAAGTTCTGTAAAATCAAATATGTCAAGTATGTTTTCTGACATAAATGAATCAACAAAAACATTACAGGCTGATTACGCTAAGTATATAGAATTATCTCAAAAAGGAGAGTTATCTGCATTTGCAGATGAAATGCAAAAAATAAAAGGAGATGCAATGAATCTTAGCAATAAGACCATGTATATTGACCCGTCAACAGGTAGAGGTTATTTAGCTAAGGTATTAGAAGATGGTGCTATAGATAAAGAAAACTTACAAGATCCTTCTTGGTTAAAAACAAACCCTACATTTTTTGACCCTAAAGTAAAAGTTGAAGAAGAAGTAAATTCTTATTCTAAAGATATTGATGGTTTTACAAAAGTAATGGGGAGACCACCTGCTGGGGGGATATGGACTGTTGACGATGCTGTATCTAAACCAGGATTTGAACAATTAGCTAAGAAAATATCAAACGCTATTGCTTCTACTCCGTATAGACAAGCTAGTATATTAACCGATACTATTGGTGGATATGGATATGGAGAGACTGCTGAAGACGGAAAAATAATAGAAACAAAGTGGAATCTTAGTACTGGAAGGAAAGAACCAGTTATTACTCCAAAAATGAAAGAAGATGTTGACAAAGCTATTAGACAGTTTTTAGTTTCTCAAATAAATTACGAACAAAAACAAGTAGAGGGAACTTATAGAGCTCCAAGAGCGATTGGAAAAGAAGCTCCTGTTGTTCCTACAACTCAAGATATAAAATATACTACATCTACTACAGAAAAAGGAGGAGCAAGAACAGCTAGAGCTGGATTTACAATGGACGTTCCTGTTGTTGACAAATCAACTGGTGCTGCACAGAATCTAAAAACCATTTATGTAGACCCAACAACTAATGAATTGCAAATTGTTATAGAAGAAAAGAATGTAGTTGACGGAGTTACCAGTGTTGCTGATATTACATATTCTAGCAAATCAAGAAAGGATAATAAAGGAAATACTATTCCTCCAGATATATCTAAAATATCAAATATAGCTAGTCAAATATACGACCCTTCTAAAGGCAGATACTTAAGTGGGTACCAAGAACTTTTTGATTATTTAAAGCCACAAGCACAAGCTAAATGGGAAACCATTCAAAAACAAGGGCTTAATGCTCCTAAAGAAACTTATAAAACATCAAGCGGAATTAAATTTGAAGTAGAATAATTATGCCAAAAAAAGTAAAAGCAAACGGTAAAACATTTACATTTGACGATAATGTAACTAACGAGCAAATAAGTATTGCGATAGACGAATACTTTGGAGGCGTAAAAAAAAAAGTAGTTTCAGAACCTACTGTTCAAAAAAAGCAGTTGGTATCTCCTACAAAACAACAAATAATTCCTACTTCATCGGATATAGGTCAAGCTCCACAGCAACAGGCATTGGATGGTTTAGGTGGACCGCCTGAAATGCGTACTATTGGTGTTGATATAACGCCAGAACAAGCTTTAAAACAACCTACTACTTCTGTAATACCTACCGCTCCAATAAATAAATTTGTAGAAAAAGCAAATAAAATAGAGTACGCTAAAGAACTAGTATCTAGCAATAATACACAAGAATTAAAAAGACTACAAAATGAAGGTGAATTACCTCCAGATTCTGAGCTTATAGCTAAAGGAGTTTTACAAGCCCCTAAAATAAAAGCAGGTCCAAGAGAAACTTTATCTTTTGAAGATTATGTATATAAAGCAGAAGATGTTTTAAAAGGAGGTCCAGTAGGGGAAAGACAAGTAGAGAGAATAGCTTCAAAAGACCCTAAAGATTTAGCTGACTACAAAGCAGAAGTAGTAAAAGCTACTGACTTAAACATAAAAAACCCGTATTTATTTTACTCAACTGAAGATTCTTTGGTAGATCAGATTTACGGAGAAAATAATTTACTAAATATTGGTGTAGACCCTAAAGATTTTGATGGTTTCTTAAATAATAAAGGATATAAAGATGATTATCTTAAAAAAAGAGAATTAGGTGTTTTTAAAGAAACAAATGGAGACCCATATAAACTACAGGTAGCTGTTGAGTTAGAGAAAAAAAGAATGTTAGATTTGTATTTAAACGATATAATATCTAGAGATTTAAAAAGAAAAGAATATAATAAAGAAATATCAGAATTAAATGTAGACGATTCTTACAAAATAAACGAAGATGAGTTAAAACAAACTATTGATAAAGACCAATACTTAAACTATATAGATATAAGTATGCCTACTTTATCTAAGAAGTTAAAAGACGCTGATAATAGAAATAGACAAAGACTTCAAGATATTTACGATGGTAAAACTGAGGGGTGGAGTGGATTAGGTTACGGAATAAAAGAAACGGCTGGAAGTACTTGGAATGGATTCGTTGATAGAATAAATCAATTGGCTACTACCATATCTCTAACAGAAAAGGGAGCAGAACAATTAAGACAAACTCAAACTCAAAGAGAATTAGAAAGAACTGACACTAGAGGTGTTGGTTATGTAGGTGGTAAATCTATAGATTTCTCAGGAAATGAATATTTAGTTGATGATATTGGAAATATATATGATAAAAAATTAAAAATAAGAATAACCGATACTTTTGACCAAGAATCAGCTGATAAATTAAGAGAACTATCTAAGACAGAAGGAAAAGATGATTGGATATTTAGCCCACAAGGAGCTTCTATTCAGCTAGGTGGTGTAGTTGGAGATATGATAGTTCAATTAGCCGCTACAAGAGGTTTTGGATTGGCTGGAAAAGGCGCTGGGATGTTAGTTTCAGACATAGCAACTTATAGAAGATTAGCTCCATTAAAGTCGATAGGAATAAAACAAGGTGTTGGTGATGCTATTGTATCTCAAGCGGCATTAGGATATTCATCTGGGATGGAAAATACTTTGAAACAAGCCAAATTGGCTGGTTTAAACGATAGAGAATCTCAAGAATTAGCGTCTATAGCAGCAAAAGAAATGGCTGGTCTATATGCTATTACCGCTCCGTTATCTCCTCAAACAAAGGCTACAAATGCGTTATTTGGTGCTGAAGCAAACATTATAGTAAGAGATGCTATTGAACAATATAAGAAGATAGGTGTTGAGGGTTTTAAAGCTACCTTTAATAGAGCAGCTGAAAAATTAGCTAAAGGAGCCGTTGAATTTATAGAAGAAGGTGGAAAAGAAACCATTCAAGAAAACATACAACAAGCTGGAGAGATATTCTTAATAAATAAAGACTTAAACGAAAAAGCAAAGAAAGAGTTTTTAAAAGCAGATTATACAGCAGATGATATAGTTAATACATCTATTTTATCTTTTATTTCGTCTGGTTTAATGTCTCAAATGAAAGCTCCTAATTTATTTAGTAATACTAATATTGATAATTTAAGGTCTTTAAAGTCATTATCTGAAAACGAAACTGAATTTAATAGTGCGTTAAGAATATTGGTAGATAAAGGTAATTTTTCTCAAACAGAAGCAGATGCTTTAAAGAAAGATGTTGACATATATAAAAGAGGAATAAATAAAATACCTAAAAACACAAAGCCAGATGTTGCTTTTTCATTAATGAAAGATGTTGATGAATTGTCGTCTTTAGAAGAAAAGAAAAAACAATTAGATCCTGCATTTCATTTAGATATAGATGAACAAATAAAACAAAAGAGAATTGACATTCAATCTAAAGTATTGTATTCTAACCTAAATGATAAGCAAAAAACTACATTAAAAAACGAAGCTAAAATAGAGCTAGGGGATAATGTTAGTGAACAAGCTATAACGGATAAGGCTGTTGAGTTATTTAAGCAATCAGAAGGAGTTATTGCAGAAACAATTGTTGAAGCACTTACAGAACAAGCCACTCCTACAGAAGAAGTAGTGAGTGTGAAAGAAATAGCCGCTCCTAAAGAAGATGTTAAACCAGCTGAGGTTATTTCTCCAGAAACATCATCAAACTATGGCAATCTTACAGAAGATAAAGAAGGCAACTTTGTATTCTTTCATGTTGGAGGTAAAGGATATGATAAGATAAAAAAATCTACTGGAGGAACTTTAGCTACATCAAAAGAAGAAGGCGCTGCGTTAAGTAAAGTCGGAGGCGTTGCTATGTACTATACTAGACCAACTGATTCTGAGACTATGGTAAAAGGTGATGCTAAGTATGCTGTAACTATACCTAAAGAAAAAGTATATGATGCTAATACAGATGCTAATAATTATACAGAACAAGCTAAAGCTCTTCATGAAGAAGAGTATCCAGGCAAAGCATTTGATTCAAATACTAAATTAGCTTATATAACTAAAATAGCTGGAGAAAACGGATACGATATGGTTGTATCTGAATGGATGGGTAAGACAAGAGCTCAAACTACTAAAGAATTTGTAGCTAATGATGTTCAATTACAGGAAGGAAACAAAATTATAAAGCCTTTTCAAGAAAAATACGTTAGTAATACAGATATTGGATACGAATCAATTATACCAGAGTCTAAATATAGTAAGTTTAAATCTGTTTATGAAAAGATACGAGAAGAAAGAAATAAAGAAAATATATATGACGAATTGTATCATCTATACGGAAAGGATACTACTAATATACCACAAGAGGATATAACTAAGCTAGTTGAAGAGTCTGATCTTTCTCAAAATGTTAAGGACATGTACGCAGAAGCATTAGCTTATGAGCCAGGTATAAGACGTACTAAAGTTCCGTTTAAACCTGTTACTATAGAAAATGCTCCAGAAGGAAATTTTTTAAACATAGGTCTAAATATAGGTACTACTGCTGAAGTTTTAGACAAGAATGATGTGATATCTATGCTTCCTGAAGGAGTTGAAGTATTGGATGAAGGAATTAATGACGTTCCAAGTGAGATTGATGGAAAGAAAAATATTGAACGAACCTTGCTAGTTGAATTATCAAGACCACTTACAAAGGATGAGATGATTAAACTATTAAAAGATACCCAACAAAAAGCAATCCCTCAACTTACTGTAGGAAAAGGTCTTATGTATGGAAGTAAAGAATGGGGTAATTTTGATCCAGAATATTTTTATCTACCAAAAAAAGGTAAATTATCTGATTTTATAATTAAAAAAGAACTAACTAAAGAAAAAATAACTACAGAAGAAAAAATAAATATAGCAGAAGCTAAGATTGACGACATAGCTAATTGGCTTAAAGATATTTTGCCTGGTGCTGATATAAATCCAAGCGATTATAAAGCACAAGGTTTTTCTCAAAACCAATTGATAGATATTATAGCAGATGCCGCAAAAAAATTAGTAGCAACTGGTATAGAGATTTCAGAAGCTATAAATAAAGTAATAGACACATTAAAACAAAAGTTTGATTTTGATGTAGATATTGACTTAGTAAGAGAAAGACTTGTTCCTCCAGTTACTTCTAATGATATAAATGAAATTACCGCTTCTTATAAAGAGGCTGGTTTTTCTGATTTATATATATCTAATAAACTAAAAGACGCTGGTTTTTCTACCAAAGAATCTACTGATGCTATATTAAATTATAATAAACAAAAAATAAAAGAAGGTCAGAAAAAAGAAAAGGTATTTATAAAAGAAGGAAGAAATATAGTATCAAAATTTTTAGACAATGTAAGAAGACGTGCTTTTTCTGCTAGAGCGTTTTTACCTAAGTCTGTATTTATATCAAAAGAAAATAAAGAAGCTAGAATAGCTTCCGAAGCTAAAAAAGCATCTTATCTTGTTAGTGATTTTGACAATGAATTATCTAAATATAAAGGAGATAAAGACGCGTTAATAGTAGAATTCGATAAATACATAAGAGGAGAAAAAGCTGATTTACCTATTGAGTTTTTAATAATAGCTAAATCAATGCGTAATCACGTAGATAGATTGTCTAGAGATTTAATAGACTCTGGTACTGTTGATGAGTATCAATCTGAAAGAATAGTAGAAAACTTAGGTAAGTACTTAACTAGGTCTTACGAGGTATTTGATAAAAAAGATTGGGCTAAGATGGTTAGCGAAGAAGCTCTACAATCCGCTAAGAACTTCTTTAAGAAACAATTACTTGAAGAAGCTATATCTGAATCTAAAAAAACTGGTTTAGACGTAGACACTGTTTTAGAAAAGAAAGTTACCGATGCTATAAATAAATTAATAGATAGAGAGGGTGCTACTGGATTTATTTCTTCAGGTAAAACTGGAGCAAAAGATATTTCTATATTAAAAGAAAAAACAGATATTCCTTTAGAACTAAGACAGTTAATGGGAGAATATACAGACCCTACTCAAAATTATTCTAGAACTATATTTAAAGTAGCTTCATTAATACATAACGCTAAGTTTTTAAATGAAGTCAAAAAAAATGGAATGGGTGTATTTTTCTTTGATAAGAACGATATAAATAAACCTAAAGAATTTAATACTCAAATAGCTGCTGAAGGAAGTGAAACTATGAACCCGTTAAATGGTTTATATACCACAAAAGAAATAGCTGAATCATTCAAAGAAGCGACTGGATTGCTTAATGCGATACAAGTAGCTCTTCCTTATTCTATATCTGGACCAGTAAAGTCTACGTATGAATATTATATGAAATTACTATTTGGTGTTAAATGGTCTAAAACAATAGGCTCTGTAGGAACTCATGGTAAAAACATATCTGGTAACATTTCATTTATGTTAGCTAATGGATATATTAGTCCAGAATTATTTAGAGATGCAGCTAAGGTTGTTTATAATGACTTTGCTAATAAATCAAATGAAGAGCTTAGAGCTAAAATGAATGAGTATATAGAGGTTGGTATTGTTAGTCAAAGTGCTACGTTAGGAGAAATTAGAGCTATGTTTAAAGATGCTAATTTTGATAAGTCATTTGAAAGAAGAATGACTGACAAGTCTAAAAATCCAGTATATAAATTCATGAGTAATGTCAAGAAATTTGGGGTTAATGTTGGTAAAAAAGCAGAATTAGCATACCAATCAGAGGATGATTATTTCAAGATAGTTGCTTATGAATCTGAGAAAGCAAGATATTCAGATGCATTATATATAAAAGACTATTCTGAGTTAACTAAAAAAGAACAATTAGAATTAAATTCTTATGTGTCTGAAATAGTTAAAAACGTATTACCTAATTACGGGAGAGTGGCTGGAGCTGTTAAATTATTAAAAGCTTTCCCAGTAGCTGGAACATTTATATCGTTTCAAACAGAAGCTTTAAGAACAGCATATAATACAGTTGCATTAGCTACTACTGAAATTAAATCTAAAAATCCTAAAATTAGAAAGATAGGTGCAAAAAGAATGGTTGGTATAATTACATCTCAAGCTGTAAAGTATGGTTTAATGTATATGATTGGACAAAGAATTTTAGGAGACGATGATGACGAAACTAAAAAGAAATCTAAAAAATTTGTTGCTCCATGGTCTAAAAAATCAAACATAATAATTACTGAGAAAGGCAATGGTAAATTCTCTTATATAGATATTAGTGCATCAGACCCTCACGGAGGAATAGCTAAAATAGTTAATGCTACGTTACAAGGTAAAGATCCAGTAGATGGTTTTATAGAAGGAATACAAGAAATAGTTTCTCCATTTACTAATCCAGATATTTTAGCGTCAACAATTACTGAGCTAAAAAACAATAAAGATGCTAATGGAAGACAAATATATAATGAATATGATACTACTGAAGATAAATTAAAGAAAATATCTCAAAGACTTTATAAAACATTAGAGCCAGGAACAGCTACTTCTCTTAGAAAAATATATGAATCTGATGAAAAAGCAAATGAAATACTTGGTCAATTTACTGGTTATAAAGAAATTGACGTAGATGTTTCTGACCAATTTAGTTTTAAAATATCTGAAATAAAAAAGAAAGAAACAGAAGCTAAAAATGTATACAACAAAGCTTTTAATAAATTCAATAGAGGAGAAATAAATCAAGAAGAATTAGACAAGGCTTATAATCAATCTAATAAAATAGTAAAGGAATTATATAATGAACTATCTGAAGATTATGATGCTGCTATTTATTTTGGAGCAGACGAGAAAAATTTAGAAGACTCAATGAAGAGACAGAGAATATCAAAATCTAATACTGATGGCGTAATTAGCGGTGAGATTTCAGATATAAAAATAAGAGAAGAAGAAGAAGATAAAGGTAGAGAGTCATCAGGTATTAGAACTGAAAGTGGAAGCAGACAATCATCTGGAACTAGAACTCAAAGTGGAAGTAGAGAAGCCCCTTAATCGGGGCTTAATCAATTAAATCATCTATATCTACATTATATTGTTCAAATAATTTATTTATTCGTTCGGTAATTTCCGTATCGGAATTATGTTTCAATTCCCATAATAATAAAGCCATATCTTTAGACTTCATGCTTCTCTTGAAATCTTGATTTTCATCAAAATCATTTAGGTTCCATGTAATTACCGCCTTACTCATATCGTTCTTGTTTTATGTAAAAATCATCCCAGTAGTCACATCCTTCATCGGTTTTCCACCAATCAAACGCATCGTGCAAGTCATCGGTTTTTTTGCTGTAGCTATCAGATGTTTCATTTCTTTGGTACTCTAATGCTTTTTCTCTTACTTTTTGTGGAAGTTCGCTTATTCTCATATGGTTTTATATTTATTATTAGTAATACATGTGTTAATTTCTTTTAAACATTCTAATGTAAAACACTCTCTCATTCCTCCGAATTCTTTAATTGGACTATACTTGTATGTTTTTAACGATTTTTTGATATCACACTCTATTGCTATGGCACTTAACGAATCAACTTGTAGTATTTTAATTATTTCGTATTTATATGGTATATGCTTCATTCTTTTGCTTATAGAAGTATAGGTTCTACCTATTTTTATGAAGCTCTCTTTTTCATTAAACAGTCTTATTACGTAAACTTTAAAAGATTCGAAGTTAATAGATATTTTACTCGCCTTTAACCAATCAGAGTGAGACCACCCTGTGTGAACTGTTTTATTTATGTGTAATATTTGATTAAACTTACATTTTTGACATCCTTCTCCAGATAAATGTTTGTTTGAGTTTTTATAAAATACTCCATGTTTTTTACAAATAATTTTTAACTTATTTGTTGCGTTTTTATAATCAATAATGTCGTAATTATATCTGTACCCATGAACCTCTTTAAATAACTCTTTAACATACTCGTTCGGATGTAATGCAGCCCTAATATTTAAAACGCTATTTTTAAGTAAATTATTTGGAATAGATTTTAAATATCCATATTTATCTTTTAATAATATTTTCTGTTCTTTTCCTTTGTATTTACTCAATACAAATAAATTTCCGTCTCTATAAGAATCATTTTTTATATACAAATCTCTTATAAATTCTTCATGAGTTTTTAATTTTCCCATAATATTAAAACCAATAAGGTATTGATATTTTTATATTTTTATCTTTTGCTATATTAAAAAAGTTAAATCCTGATTTACTATTTTTAAAATTTGTTTTCACCCAATTTGATGGTGGAGAAAATGCAGGATAATTATAGTAGCTAAAATCATTACTTGTAGTATCATCGTAAATTGCTTGATGGCTATCTCCTTTAGAAAACTCTATAAAATTTCCATTGTACAACTTGTGTTCTTTACAATACTGGTCTATTTTTTCTGATTGTATAGCGTCTAATTTAGGTTTGAATCCAAATTTATTTTCACCTATATCTTTTCCGTGAGATATTACAAAAGTATGATTACCAATAGAGTAGTGATGCATAAATCTTTTTATAGAATTTACTTTTACTTTCTCTGGATATCTTTGCTCTAAAATATTTTTTATAGCTGAAGAAACAAAGTAAGAAAATACACCACTATGATTATCATTAGTGATGTTGTTACATATTATTTTATCATACTCTAATATTAACGCATCTACCAAAGCTATCTTAAAGTTTAACGCTAAATCAAACGCCTCTTTGTCGTTCATGTTTTGAGGCAACTCGTGTCCTTTTCTTGTTGTTTGCCCTCCAAGTCCATCCATAAAGTCGCCTAAATCATCAATTATAAGAATATTAGATGACTTAAAATTCTTAACGTGAGATATCATCGAGCTCAATCTACTTAACACTTCTTCTTTGTCCCATTTTCCATCATAAAGAGGGTCTCCGTCTTTTCCTTGAACATTCATGGCTATATGCGTATCTGTATAAACAAGCCTGTCAAAATATTCAGAAACACCAATTGATTTTATTTCTAGCTCTATTGGCTTAATGTATTTTTTAACAATCTCGTCTAAGTGATTATCTACCTCCATAACCGCTTCCTCCTCTTCAGTAAAGAAAGCAATGTTGTATACCATGTGGGATGCATTATGACTAACTAATTTTGAGCTTTTTACTGAATTTTTATCTAGACCATAAACGTCGCAGTACTCTTCTATAGAGTAAAACCTATTGTCTTTACATGACCATGCTGACGGCATGTTTGATAATTCAGACTTGTATTGATTTGTATCTGTGATTGTTTCATTTAAAAAATCATTATTAGGTTTAGCTGCTCCGTTTTTATTTAAAACAGACGACATATATCTTCTTATTCCATCATTATACATAATATTATGTATAACGCAAGCCATTTCGCAGGATTGCGTGATATTGTTTCCATTTAAAAAAAATTCTAATACAGAATCTTTAAACTCCTTTGTATATTTTTCCATACCTTGGTTTTATTATTTTACGATGCACGTCATTTACTGACTCTTTGTTAATACCTCTTTTATAATTGAATTCAATTATTCTATTTATTCTTTGTAGTGGTGACTGTTTTGCCATTTAATTGTTTTATCGCGAAGTTTGCGTAGTCTATGATTTTTTTAAAATCTTCTAAATCAGAGTCTTTCTTTCTCCAGTTATACTTATCTATATTTCCCTTGCAAAACGCAAGGATTTCCTCTGTATTGCAGTTAGCTTCCATTCTTTCAAAGGTATCTATACCGATGTTATATTGTGATGGTTTAGTTTTGATAAACGTACCGTGCCATGTAGTCCAAAAGAATATTCCTTCTTTTGTATTTGACCAGCTAAATGCATTTTTCAAATTATCTGTTATTTTACTATAAGAATCATCAGTTTCCTGTCTTTGGTACTCTAATGCTTTTTCTTTTACTTTCCTTGGTAATTCACTTATTTTCATAAATTCACTTGTATTTTCATTGTTGGACAACTAATTTTGTGATTGCCACCTGTTTGATGACATTTAGGACAGTACGTATCATCTACGCACTTAGGGTAATTACATTCACTTGACGAGCAAGTAGCTCCTTCATGGCGAACATTTTTACATTTATCAGAATTTACTCCGTTACTCCAGAAGTGACTACAACTCATTTCATCATCTTCGAGAGTAAACGAAGCGTAGGCTTGTTTATATTCATTTGGAGTAGCTGTAAATCTATAGCAATACTTATTAGATGGACACGTTGTGTTTAGGCATAGTGAGATATCTGGCATTATATTTCATCTTTAATTGATTGTTGGATTTCTTTTAATAATACAAGTAACTCAATTATAGATTTGTTTAATTGAGCATAATCTTTGTCTGCTAATGATTCGTAGATTTCGTCAGTCAAATTATTGATTAACAACATTGTTTTAGTAGTATATTCCATAGTTTTTTTCTCAAAATTATGTAATATATTTGTTATATGCAAAATTTATTTTAGATTCTACTATTATATGTTTTGTTTGTAAAAATTCATTTAAAACACTAGTGACTCTTGACGTACTCAAACCCATTTTATTTGCTATTTCTGCCTCAGTATTGTGAGTGTGAGTAAGATAAAAATCAACAATATTAATCTTTATCTTTGAATACTTATCTTTTGTAGGTATTATATTTACATAATTTTCTATTGACTCGCATTGATCTTCTGTCCATAAAAAATTTGCCTTATTACCTTTTGGTCCAAGACCTAAATGCTTTGCTCTAAGCAGAACACAAGCACTTGTCTTACCCATTTTTTTTGCTATTTCTGATGTTCTGTACATATTGGATATATTTTACCTTTAGTTGCGTGGAGACAAAACGCCTCAAATCCTTGTTTAATTAATTCATCTATTCGATACTCTTGAAGTGGCTTCAACGTATCGTTACCTTCCTTACACTCTATGAATATAGCCTTGCCGTCCTTGAATAGAAACAAATCAGGATACCCACTAACGCTAAGTTTAATAGTGTTAATGACTATCCATCCATTTGCCTCGTAGTGCTTCTTAATCTTTGACTGGAACTTTGATGACATCTGTTATATATTTATCTTCTATTGACCTATCTTTTGCTACATAATACCTTTCTCCCCATTTAAACGCATCGTGAACTTCGTCGTTATAGTTCGTGTGTATTTTATACTGATTGTCTGGATTGAATCTAGCATTGAAAAACATACAGTCTTCATTACCCTTTTCTAATCCATGTTGCATAGATGGATGCCTATTTACCCACTCATATAATCTTGCTCTTTCGTTTTCTGAAAGAGTTTTGTAGTGTTTATTCATAACTTCTTCCCAAAACATCGCTCTTGCTATTGGGGTAGGAGGAATACAAGCCTCTACTAAAAAGCAAAACTCGAAGAAGTCTATATCAAATTTATTTTTTACAGCCATTTCTTTTTTAAAATTAAATTATAATAATCTATTGTTTCCTTTGTTCCATCTGAGTTATGTGTTGACCAGGTCTGAGGAGCTTCTTTTCTGCACTGTGCTATTCTATCTGCCGTATTGCCTTTGGTCTCTCTTGTGTAGTATAACCAAGACTCCCAGTAATGGCTAACATCGTATGGCGCAACAAATGTAACTTCTACCTGCCACTTAAGGAATACAAAGCTAATCCTTGGGCTAAACTCAAATCTATAGTCATCGTATTTTGTCTTCCATCCTAATGATACAAAATCAAAACCTATCCTTCTAGGAGTAGCATGCATATATCCTGGTTTATCTTTACTGTAAACCCACTTTCTAGGTAAGAAATAAGGGGTTCCTAATGCAATCTTTCCGAAATAGAAACTTAGTTTAGGTGGTTTAAATGGTGAGCAGTATGCTCTTAAATAATCGAACTCTCTCATAATTTTTCTATTTCTAGTTTAACTTCTTGCCAATAATCTATATCATTTTTTAAAGTACTATTTAATAAATGAAACGACTCAATATTTAATATTTCATCAACTGCAATTAAAGCGCATTGTTTAGCGTTTTTAAACCTATTTTCACGCTGTGTAAATACATCGCATTCGTTGTAATCTGCGAACTGTTCAAACTTTTCTATTAGTTCGTCTGCTCTTTCTCTTGGACTATTCATAATCCTTTTTCTTTTTTAAATTCTTCTAATAGTTCTTTCAAATCAACAGAATACATTTGATTAAATGAATAATCAATAGCCCATTCTGCAAATGCAATAGCAAACTTGTCTTTTTCTATTTGTTCTTGTTTTTTTCTATATCTTGAATCTTCATATTGTAGTACATTCATCTTATTTCTTTTTTATAGATTTCTAATAGTTCTTTTGACGTATATTTTGCATTATCTTCCCAATCTGTTGAATCACTCCATATAGAAGCATTACCCATTCTAAAATAATTATCATCCGCCCATTCTGCAAAACCAATAGCAAATTCATCTGTTATTTGTTCTAACTTATCTAATTCACTTGGTGTTAAAATTGTGCATTTTATCTCACAATACGGCATATCACAATCCGTACAATTTATAATTTTAAACTTTTCTTTTAGTGTCATAATCTTTTTTAAAGTGTGATAATGTATAAGACTTCTTATTCATTACTGATTTATAAATTTTATCTTCTATCCCTCCTCGTGTAAATATCCAGAATATTTTATTAAATTTACGAGTCATAGTAGTCATACGGTCGCGCCCCTGCCAATAACTCGTAGCGCTGAAGTCAATATTATAGAATACTAAATACTTTGCATTCTGTAGGCTTATTCCTTCACGACCAGATATAATCTGTAAGGCTATTGACTTATCTGTTGAGTTAAATTCTTCTAAGTCATTTGTCAAGTTTTCGCCACCAAATACTTGACGCAATGCCTCAAGTTCAGCGATAAACTTATAAAATATTCCAATCTTAACTCCTTTAAACTTATCTCGTATAAACTCAGCCTTACTACTATCTATGACCATTGTATTTCCAGACTCAAACTTAACCGTTCCGCTATACATTTGGTGTAATTTCTGTTGTAATTTAACTGCTGTATCGGCTAGTATTACCTCTTCCTTTCCTTGTACTATTAAATCCTTTATAAGTTTATTACACATACTTATAGTAGATGGTTTCATATCAACATAAAGACATTCTTCCTCTATGACAGATTCAAATCCTGCCTGCTCTTGAGTATATGTAACATTATATACATCAGTTATTGGCTGTATCTTATCTATATAAGCATTTTTATAACAAGTTGCTGGACCATGGCTTGTATACGTAACTCCTGGTATAACAAAGTCTTTAGCCCACTTGTAAAAATTAGCGTACTTATTAAACGGAGAATAATCCGACACCCAATACTGATGGTATATCTGACTGTATCCTTCTGGAGTTGGAGTTCCTGATAAGAATATCATGGGTAAATTACCAAACATTTTCTTAAACATTTTAGTGGCTTTACCTGGCTTAGGTACGGCTCCGAATCTATGATGCTCGTCATGTATTACTAAGTCATAACTTTTGGTAAGTTTATGCATAGACTCATCATTCATGACCTGCATAGAGAAGTGTTTGTTATATCCAAACTCATCGTAATCAGACTTGATTGAACTCATAGCGATCTTCTTAGTAAGGAATAACACCTTCTTAGCACCGTATAGTCTAGCTATTTCCATAGACGTAGCTGTCTTACCAGTTCTAACGCTCATGCATAGATATACTATCTTCTTGTCTTTGAGTATATTAACTCCTTTATTGGCGTTCTCTACTTGGTAGTCTCTAAGATTCTTCATAAACAACAACATATCTATTACCTTCTACGTCTTTTGGTACTCCAGATAGCAATATCTGCTTAGCTTCTTCTATTGGAAGTAATGCTAATGTACATTCCATGTGTATTATCATAGTAATTTATCAAAAAGAATTGTACCTTTTTTTCTTGCTAACTCTACGTTCTGAATGAACTTGTCTGTAAATTCAGAAAAAAGAATTGAGTCTGGCTCGTTTAAAGACGCTATTTGTTGAATTAATCTATGCTTGAATCGTATTGAGTTTGTTACAAGCTCTGGGTATTTTGAGTAAATCTCATTGTATTTATTAGATACTTCTTTCTCGATTTCTTTAGTAAGCATATTGTAATACATTTTAGCTTTGCCTTTTAATCTATAATCATCAGCTAATTCGTTAGCTAATTGAAACGTTATTAAAAGTTCCAATCCATTTTTATATTTTTCCATATCTTAAATATTTATAAACATCATTAATTTTTTTGTCAGCATTGGCTACTGTTTTATACCTAACCGAACCTAGACTTTCCGAACTAGTATGCTGAACGTCATTGATATACTTTATGTCTTTGCCGTCCGTTGTAATTCCACCTCTTCGAACGGCTATTCTATAATGAGTAGAGTCTTTCTTTATATAGACCTGATAATCATTATCTATGCACCATTGCGCATCAGAAAGTAAATTGCTCGTCATCTTTAGTTCCTATAAATTTAATCCAGTTCCCTGATGCACTTCTACCATCAGCAGGTACATTACCAGTCATAAACACTCCATACGATATTAACCATTTGTAAAACTCTGTCCTTGAGATAGTTCTCTTGGCTTTTGGCGCAAAATCAGGATTACAAATAATGAAATCCATGTAAAGGTCTTGCTTGAACACAACTTCATTAAGGACTAATTTATCACAATATGGCTTACCACCTAACAATCCGCACCACTCAATAAATTCATGGCAAGTTTCTGCTGATAACTTACGTATCTTTAGATTGACAAATGTACTCTTAATTAGCCCAGTATTCAAGTATTTCTTCAAATTATTTATCATATAATTATCAAACCTACACCATTCGCTTATGTCCCACTCAGAAAAAAATAATCTACCAAACTCTACTTGAGGTGTAAACGACTTGTTATAGAATTGCTTAAACTCTAACTCCCACTTACGTCTCTCAAATGAATTACCCTTACCTTTAATAGCATAGTTAGTTGTAATAACTATCTTAGGCGACTTAATAAATGGCACGTGCATTGCGTCCTTATTCTTTCGTTCTAGCGTTATACCTTCTGTAATTACGCTAAACAGCCTTTCAAAGTTAAAGTCTTTCTTGACGTCATCGAATGATATAATCTGAGTGTCTACCGATACAGTTTGGTACGGAAAGGAGCTATCAAAACTCATTCGTTTACCATCGATAAATGCCAACTTCTTCATTTGAGATATTCCATTCACAAACAATCCCTTACCAGTACCTCCTTCTGGATCGTCTGTAATAACTTCATCGTTTAAAATAACAGCAGGACAGTACGATAGATTCTTGTACTGATGTAGCATAAACCCAATAGTACTCTCTAATGACTCTATTCTAAGCTTTTCTTGATTGGAAACGTTTGATATGAAAGTCTTATAATCACACTCATCAACTGAACAAATATCAAATTCACGCTTAATTACTTGGTCAGCCCATACATAACCACCTAAATCTAAATAGTCTATGATATTAATATCGGTCTTTGTTACGTTTACTGCACAGTTTATATAATATAGATATGCATTATCCTTATTGTCTTCCATAAAGTGCACGTCAACAGATGATAATAGCGATAGAAAATCTTCTTTAAAGAACCTAGTCTTGTCAGCAAAATAATTATATACTGATAAATCATCTCCATTCTGTAAATATCTAAGCACGAAGTCTTTTATTTCATCTTCAGAAGTATGATCTATTAAATTATTAGTAACTTTAACGAATATGAAATTCTTGCCTCCATTTGGCATGTATTTATAATACCCATGGTCTTCTAAAAACTCTCTAAACATATAATGAACAATACTAATAGCTCCCTTGTCTGACTTAGTCCAAAACTTTCTAATTGATTCGTCGCTATCTATTGATTCTATTACTGTATTAATATCTTGTTCTGAAAGATTTGTACTTGAAAGTTCTTGTTTAATTTCTTTTTTAGATACTCCTCTTTTTATTTTTTGTCTTACTTGAGATAATTTATCGTCATCTTCATAGAATTTAGAGCCAAATGCCGCGGTGTTTCTATAAGCTGAGTTAATTATGGTATTTATTTCAGACATTGGGTGATTCTTACTAACGAATTGTGATAAAACATATTCAGACAATGACTTACTTACTCCATAATCGTTGAATGCAGATGCTAATATAAACATATTGTTGTTTCTTTTTCCATCAACCATAGGATATTTTCTTGTCCACCATTTCATAAGAATATCTATTATTTTATTCTCATTTGTTATTGGTATACTTGGCTGTGATGTAGCTTTATCCATCTCTACATACTGATGTTCTGCAATTACATCCCACACTTCAGAGTCTTTATTGAAATAAATATCTTTGTCATAAGACTCGTAGCATACTCTAGATATGTTTTTTGAGGTGGTATCGAAATATTCTGAATTAAAATGGTGTTCTAATGCGTTAAAATAATTCTTATGCTCTTGAATATCCTTAGGTATTTTTACAATAACTTTAAGACCGTCTCCTGATGGAGATACAAATACTGAATAAACATATTTATCTGTAGATATAATTTCTTTCTCAACATTCATTTCTTTAACACTTGGATATCCGTCAAAATCAAGACATATAAATCCACTATGTTCTATAATAGCACTATCTAATCTTTTATTAAACGTTCCAGAGAAGCATATTGCTGGTAATTGTTGCTTTAATTCGTTACGCTTTGTTTTGTCTTTCTCCTTTCTGATAAGCTCTACCAATTCCTTTGACTTACCTTCCTTGATTCTGGTAAGTATAGTATCGATATTCTTAAAGAAAGGCGTTGACGTTTCTTTAATGTTTTTAAAAATTGTTATCATAAGTTTAGATTAAAACAGCCCCGAAGGGCTGTTAGTTTTAGAATGGCAAATCATTTTGTGGTGGCTGTTCTGCTTGAACCGTAGCTGACTTGTCTACTTTCCATCCTTGAATAGTGTTGAAGTATTTTGACTCTCCTTGTGGGTTAACCCATTTACGACCTCTTAGGTTTATTCCTACAATTACGTCATCGCCTACATTTACTTTGTCAAGCAATGAACACTTGTTGAACTCGATGCTAATACTCTGTGGGTATTGTTCCTGAGTGGTTACTACTAATTCTCTCTTTGAGAATGTTGCCGACACCTCTTGTGTGGCTCCGATAAATTCTACCTTACCTGATACTTCCATAATATTTGATTTGATTTGCTTACCTTTTTTACTGTTGTCGGCTATTCAGTTTTTTTAGTGTATTATACTATTATTAAAGTTAAGGGTACGCAATAGTTAGCAATAATTATCACGACAATAGTCTTCATAGTCAAAAACACCATCTTTTGTAATAGCTATTCTGTCTATTTTTCCATCTTCGTGTAACCACACTGCAAAAATTCTATGATTACTTGCTTGTATTGCCATTTCTTTAGCAATATCTTCTTCAAATTCATAATCTCTATCCGACTCAAATTTTGACGAAATTGGTAAAGAATTTTCTTTTCCAAAAAAATATTTTTCTTTATATTTATTAGTGAATGTATCAGAAAATGTAAATTTCCAATCATCTGTAATAATAGTGCTTCTATATCCCATAATATAACTATTGCTAACATCGGTTTTGCTCTATTGCGGTTTTGGGCATAACTGAATATTCTATTTGTATTTGTTAATTTTGTTTTTAAATCTAAACTTTTGGCTTACTTCCCCGCAACAAAGCAAAGCCGAGAAACGTTATGTGATATATTCATCACCTAAGTAGTCAACTATGCCTTTTGCTTGATTTATTGCTTGATTAACAGAAGTAAATCTTCCTCCATCATTGCACTCTCCTAAATTCAAAGGTTGGTTTTTACTTCCGTTTCTATATAAATGACATACTACATCTTTTTTTTCTGTCCATTTATCTTTCTTTTCGTCATATTCTTCATAAACATTTCTCCAAGCAACTATTTTACTGTTTGAATATGTTTCTTCTTTTAAATCCTCTTTTCTGAAATTCCTATCCATAATATATAGGTGTTGGGTTTTATTACTCCGCCCAGAAGTTTATGAAAAGCCCCGCCACTAACAACGTGTATAAGAAATGGCGGGTTCGGTGCTTAATTGATGTTTTGTGCTTCTATTAATGTTTTGTTTTAAATTGAATGTTCTCGTTTCTTAATCCGCCACTTCGCCAAGTTGCAAACGTTGTGGTGCATTTAGAAAACGAAAGGCTTTCCATTTACCAAATCAACATTTACAGGATGATAATCATCAATTCCAGTCTTCGATACCATCCAACACCCATCCCAATGGCTGAATGTGAATGTTCTTTTTGTTCCAGGGCATTTTGTGCACCTAACACGGTCCCCTTCTTTTAGTATTTTCTTAGCCAATAATTCAGCCTTTTTACCTAATTCTTTACGCTCTTTTGAAACTTCCATAAGTGGAAAACGCACCACAACACAGTATAAAATCAAGCGGGGTTGCAGTGTCTTTTTGACCGCTTCGGCTGTTTAAGTTAGTTCGCTGCTGTTCGAGAAGTGTTTGCCGTTCATTCCCCGCCATCTTTTATACTCGGCACGTTAGGGTGCATAGCTTTATCTCGTCATTAAATACATCATCTTTATCTCATAATCTATAAACCCCATTTTTTTTGCGTGTTTATCGGCTAAATCAGGAGTTTTAAAATGTTTAAATGTTAAATCTTCGTTTCCTTTACGAATGAAATAAACCTCAGGGTAATGTTTAATTTTTGTCATCTTAATTTTCGTTTATTAATTCATCAATTTGCTCTTTACAGTCGTCAACTGACATTCCG
>Ga0208795_1000081_pt1 | contig 42358 bp, 39 predicted proteins | sample CB_VirMetaG_6_FD_184541 | JGI IMG/M metagenome (GOLD analysis project Ga0208795, IMG submission 184541) | Freshwater to marine saline gradient viral communities from Chesapeake Bay - CB_1508_2 Viral MetaG (SPAdes) (version 4) | ecosystem: Environmental > Aquatic > Marine > Coastal | place: USA... | reverse complement strand
AAGAAGGCTGAGTTGCGTGGTGATTTTGTTTAGTCTACACTTCTCATATTCTTCGGTTAACTCTCCGAAATGAGTTAGGTTCTGTACGCCTTAAGTGCTGAAAAAACGTTATCTGTGCGATAAACAGAATGAAACTTAACTTTAATTTTTTATGGAGAGCGTAATGGCTACTACTAACTATGCCGCGCTGACCACCGAAGAAAAAACGGTTTGGGCGCGTGATGTATGGAAGGCCGCTCGTAATAACCAGTTCATGAATCGTTACATGGGCTCTGGTGCTGATTCTATGATTCAGCGTATTACTGAGTTGACCAAAGATGAGCGTGGTGCTCGTGCAGTTATCACTCTGGTTGCTGACCTTGAGGGTGATGGTGTTGCAGGAGATCGTACACTGGAAGGCAACGAAGAAGCCGGAAAAGCATACGATCAGGTGATTCAGATTGACCAACTGCGTCATGCGAATCGTCACGAAGGTCGTATGGCCGAACAGAAATCAGTAATTCGTTTCCGTGAAAACTCACGCGACGTACTGGCTTACTGGATGGCTGACCGTTCTGACCAACTGGCTTTCCTGACTCTGTCAGGCGTTGGTTATCAGTATCACACTAATGGCGCTCTGCGTACTGGTTCTGATCTGCAATATCTGGCGTATGCGTCTGATGTTTCAGCCCCTACCGCTAATCGTCACAAACAGTGGGATGAAGGTACTAAATCTCTGGTTGCTGTTAGCCACACCGATATGGTGAATGGTGCTATCGGTACTGGTGACTATGTCTCTTGGAATATGCTTGTTGAAGCAAAGGCATACGCTAAAGACAACTTCATCAAGCCTATCCGTGGTTCTGAGGGCATGGAAGTTTACAATGTTTTCATGACTCCACGCGGTTTGGCTAAACTGAAACTGGATCAGGACTTCTTGGCTGCATACCGTAATGCAATGGCTCGTTCTGACTCTAACCCGCTGTTCAAAGGCACTGATGTTATCTACGTTGATGGTCTGGCCATCCGCGAATACCGTCATGTCTACAACACTTCTGGTTTGGCCTCTGGTTCTAAATGGGGTTCTTCTGGTACTGTTGACGGTCAGCGCGTACTGCTGTGCGGTGCTCAGGCAATGGGCTACGCAGACATCGGTATGCCTGAATGGGTTGAGAAGGGCTTTGACTATGATAACCAACAGGGTATCTCTGTCGGCAAAATCATGGGTATGCTGAAACCTAAGTTCCAATCACAGTACAATGGTACAGAAGAAGACTTCGGTGTTCTCTGTATTGATACTGCTATTTAAGGGGGAACTTAACAATGGCACTCGTACTTAACTCTGATCGTCAAACGATCCTCGTCGGCAAACAGGTTATCAATTTTGATGATCTGACTTCCGGTGTTGCTACACTGGCTATGAAACTTCCGGGTGGCGCTCGCGTCCTCGCAGGTAGTCTGGGCGTAACTACTGCTTTTGATTCAGTTACCTCTGACGATGTTGTAATCGGTGATAGCACTACTGCTAACAAATATCTGACCACTACCTCTGCTCAGTCTACTGGCCTGACAGCGTTCACTGGTACAGATGGTGAAGCAGACACCCTTGATGGCATTTACGTTACTCTGACAAGCGCAGGCGGCGGTCTTTCCGCAGGTTCTATGTTCGTCGAAGTACAGTATGTTATCGATGGTCGTGGCACCGAGTCACAGCCGTAAGACTGAGGGGGCTTCGGCCCCCTTTTCCCTTTTGTTTCCGGAGAACAAAATATGAAAATGGTCATGAACCGTGACATTACTGTGTCTGGTCTGTCTGGACACGCAATTAGGTTTCAGAAAAACATCCCTACCCATGTTCCACCAGAGATGATGGAAGATGTAATGGCCAAGGGAGCTATTCCCGCTGAAGGGCAAGAAATGCCTGAAGTAGAGGAAGTAAAGCCGGTTACAGTTCCGGTCGGTATTCGCAGGAAAGACATCCTGTTCCAAGAATTTGATAAAATGGTAGCTGAAAACAACCGTAATGACTTCAATGCTCACGGTGTTCCAAAGTCTACTGTCGTTAAAACCAATGTTGGTTTTCACGTCGATTCCATAGAAATTCGTGACCTGTGGAACGATTACAAGGAGCGTCAAGCTCAAGAGGATTAGTAAATGGCCGGATTCACGTTAGATGAGTTGGTCTCCAAGTTCCGTACGGAAATGGATGATGTGGTTCAGCCATATCTCTGGACAGACGATGAAATAATCGACTTCTTGGATGAGGCTCAGACTGAGTTCGCCATGCACACTGAAATATTCAAGGAGCGCGGCGTTGCTATTACGGTAACTGCCGCAAATCCTTATGTCACGTTACCAGAAGGATTGATACGTGTTCGAAGGGCTACATTGGCAACTAATCGGGATACACCGCTTGGTTTGCGAAACTTTAACGAAATGGACACGCTCATGTCATCCGATGACTATGGCAGAGTCATTTCGAATTGGGAAAGTGAAACGGGTATCCCGGCATTCCTTGTGTTGGATGATACACAAGGGGAGGGGCGTCTGGCTCCTATACCTGATGCCGATGACTCTCTTGAGCTTAGTTATAGTCGCCTCCCTCTTAAACCATTAACAGCCACTTCCCAGACTACGGAACTGACTGATCGTAGACATCAGCGCTCTTTACTTGTGTTTGCAAGAGCGCGTGCTTATAACAAACATGACTCTGATATGTATGACCCGCGTATGTCGCAAGGTCTGCTTCAGCAGTTTATGACGGAGATCGAGCGTTTCCGAATCGAGAATACCAAACTGACTCGTAAACCGGGTGTGGTGAGATACGGTGGCTACTAATATTCGTAACGACTCGGCTAACAATATCCGGGCATTTTCTGGTATCAATAATGTTGACGCCCATTCTACTTTACAGAATGGCGAACTTACTCGCGGCATTAATATCGACATCGACGCTAAAGGTAAGATTACCCGTCGTCAGGGGTACACTAAGCGTTACAATGGTACAAATATACATAGTTTGTGGTCTAACGAAAGCATTACGCTTTTCGTAGAAGACGGCACACTTAAACAGTTAAATTCAGATTACTCTGCCGATTCGATCAGAACTGGTGTTTCTAGGTTCGGTAAGGTTTATTACGAGGATATAAACGGCGACGTTTATTACTCCGATGGCAAAGTGACAGGGGTGGTTAAAACTGACGGTTCCCACGCCCCTATGAGCACTCCGATTCCTACAACTAGACCCGTCCTGACATCCACTACGGGTGTACTTCCGGCAGGTCGGTATGGGGTCGTATTTACAGCCGTTGACTCTCTAGGGCGGGAATCGGGTGCAACTTTTAGCACTTACATCGACCTAGCAGACGTAGGCGGAATTAATGTGCAGGGCTTGCCTGTTTCGCATGGCGAGTCAGTTACACATTACAACATATACTGTACTACAGCTAACGGAGCAGTTTTTTACCTGTCTTCGGCGGTTGCTACAGGTGCTACGTATTACGAGATTAATACACTGCCTAGTACTGGCCATGCTCTGCGTACGCAATTTATGGATATGATGCCAGCGGGTACGCATCTGTGCCAACACGGTGGTCGTCTTTTCGTAGCCAAAGATAACGTATTATATTTCTCTCAGCCCTTCCAATACGGACTGACGAATCTCTTCACTGACTTCATTATGATGCCAAGTAGGATCTTGATGGTAATCAGCGTTGAGGATTCATTGTATATTTCAGATGAGAGCAATATTTACCTTCTGACAGGTACAGATATAAACCAGTCCCAGATGCAGATGAAGGCGCATTATCCGGCGATTGAGGGTACTGCGGTTAAGCTCGATCAGCGGGTTTTTGGGGCTGATGGTCAGAACGGTTTGGTTGCAATGTGGATGTCTGAGGCGGGACTCTGTGCCGGATTGCAGGGCGGCAGTTTCAGAAATCTCACTGAAACGAAATATGTACCTAGAGTTGGTGATTTGGCTAATGCTATGTTCCGCCAACAAGACGGTAAAAACCAATATATTGGGGTTTCACGTACTCGTGACGGGGAACAAAACAGGATATATACTTCTGATGTGGCTGTCGCTGAAGTTATCAGAAACGGCGTAATTTTAACATAGGACTAAATCAATGAGCGCAGATACAACTTTAGCGAAGGGTTATTACACCGTAGACCACGTTCGCAATGGTGAGATTATAGACTCACAAACTTTCCCTAATCTGGTGTGTGACGAAGGACTTTCTCACTTGCTTGATGTTACTTTAAATGGTGCTACGCAGATTACTGCATGGTATCTTGCTCTTTACGAAGCAAACTACACTCCGCAAGCAGACGATACAGCGGCTAATATTTCTTCCAGAGCTACTGAGTCCACAGCTTACACAGAAGGTACTCGCGTGTTGTGGGATACAGTTGCCGCAACTGGTAATGCCGTAACTAACTCTGCTTCCAGAGCTACTTTTACAATCAACGCTACTAAGACTATGTACGGCGTGTTTTTGGCTTCTAACTCGGCCAAGCAGTCTACTTCTGGTAAGTTGATTTCTGTTGCGTTGTTTACTAATGCTCGCTCAGTTATCAGTGGCGACGAGTTGGTCGTGACATACACACTGACCGCATCTGATGTCTGATGGGAAACCCATTAAGAAAGTACTTCTGGGAGATAAGACAATCGCCGCAAGGTGGTTGCCTTATGCCCGGACAGTATTTGAGCAAACGCTCAAGTTAGGACTTTATACTCGTACAGTCTTCGTTGATCCTGATAATAACGTAACGATTCGCGTTATTACTCAAGGTATACGCTCTATATACATTCAAGCAGAGCCAGTTGTTCGTAGGTTCGCCGGATGGCCTTATGACGATAACCATCCGTATGGGTGGGGCGCACCTTACGATCCAAATACAAATGTTATTTTGGATAAACAAAATAAAGTTGTCTTTACATACGGAACTCCTGAAAGCCCATCAAACAAAACAGCTACTATTACAGTCCCTCCTGCTACTACTATGTACTGGAACTGGCCGAATAACGATAGAACTGAGGTTTTATACGGAGTTACTAACTGGGTTAATAAGACAGGAAAGACCGTTATTTCTTGGGACGGATTACCATCTAGACACGCAACTGAATTGCACGACCAATTACAAGTAAAAATAGGGCAACAATGTAAAGCAAATGGATTTTGGAACTACGGTAAATTAGGTCAATATATGACTCTCGGTACAATGTGCGAGAGCTATCCTACGGTTAAAAATAGGTACGGCGGCGTTCGTAAAATAACGAACGGGAAATACCGTTGGAACAATACGGCTAATTTGTATGATGACGACCTTGATACGGTACTAGCTTTTACAAACCGCATATATAAGGACGGAAGGCTCGTCCATACTGTGCCGGGTAATTATATCGTAACCGGCGCATCAATAGTTATTATTGATGGTGCTGCTTATGTTTCTGCTGTTGTAGCGGATCACGATCCAGATTACGGCACGCAAAAAGAGGCTTATTATTTAGCTAGATTGGGATCTAGCGAATACGTATTAAAAGCATTCGACTTTAGTTATATGTATAAGTCTGATGGTAGGATTTATCCGAACAATGGATATGTATCAGATGAAGTTATCTATATGTCTCCTGAACGTAATTGTAGTGTTTGGTCATTTGATTCAACAGGCAAACGCGCAGCGGCTATACGTGATTTTTGTTATATCCCTAAAAGCGGCGAAGAACAATCTAGTGCTACTTTTAGCCGAGAGATCCTAGAGTTAAATATTATATTTGATGAGAAAAACAATCCCGAGATAACTATTACTAGGTCGCCCGGGGCTTCTTCTAATACGTTGACTGTTGATCTTGAAGAACCTGTAGGCGAGGATGATATACTACATCGCTATAATAACGGGGCTGCAACTGTACTTAGCGTTGACTTTTATAACGACCAATTAGTTACGTTACAGTCTTATGTAGCAACTGTAGAAACATACACTCCTACTGCCGGTTCATACGACTGGTTTTACTCTGATGCGTTTGAAGCAGCTTTTTTTGTAAAAGGTACAAAGCTGCTCTACTACCCGCCAGATATTAGTATGTATTTTGATAGTAGAGCGCGCGCAGAAGAAAAACATTATTTTGCAATCTACCCTAAAATCATAGAGTTTAATGAAGCGCTTGATGGGGAAGTTTTCCAAGAAATATTTAGATCTGGCGGTGATATTAGGACAGACAAATATTCTTCAGGCTCTACCGAGGTGTATCCTTCTGCTATCGGAGACGATCAACCATGTTGGGGTAGAGAACGTCGTTCTCCCGCAGTGTTTGCTGATTTATATGAAGTAGATTTACGTAAACGGTTTGCTTTATACCATTTAGAATCCCACCCTTATTCCTATGTTATGGGCTACACAGGTAATAGTACGGTATATCCACAAGACTCTAAACTTCGTGAATTAAGTTATGCGTTCCCCCACCATCATTACCACACTACATATGCTACGATAGAAGGTTTTACTTTTCAGGTTTCTGAAAATGAACCTGCGATTGATTATTACTTTCGTGGCGTTGGGGATCAAATGGCAAACGCTAGTTTGAACGACTGGATTGAAGATGAAATCTGTTGTCCGGAAGTGTTTATTCAAATAGGGCTTTTACGTGGACAACCATTTAAATTCGGAGAAGCCTGCATACCGCATTTTGTGAAAGAGCCCGGTATGGGGCAGTCCTATTCTTCGTGGATAGATTACAATGACGGGCTTATATATCTGTGCTTATGTACAGATTTGAATATGCCATATTCTCAAAGGTCTATTAATAAAGTATTTGTTATCCACAAAGAAAGACAAGAGATCGTGTATTCATATAGTATTGGTGAGAATATGAAAATAGGGGATTTTTATCAAGGCAATGATATAGATATGCTTTCTTATGACACAAAAATTAGATACAAAAACAAGTTTGAAGCTAATGCTAACATCCCATACGCCCCTGAAGGCGGTTTCTCAAATATAGGGGTTATTTAAAATGACTTTTCCCATAACTGGTTATGCCTACGAAGAAGACGCTATCGCAGATGGCGTTGTTCATTACTATCCAATGTTCGAAGAGGATAACGACTATACGCAGATCACTGATTATATCGGCGGTAAAACGTTATACACGTTAAACGACAATCCGCAGAATTGTTTTTTAGATACGTCAATAGTAGGTACTGGATTTAATGTAATAGCTAACGGCACTACAACAGATCACAACTGGCTTACTAACCAAGCTGATTATAACAATACTGATTTTTATTCAGATTGGTCGATCTCTTTTTGGGTTAAAGTGCTCGATCCTGCAACAGCAGGTAACGACCGCTACATCCTTAATATGAATTATTCGTATGGATTTTATTTTTATATCAGCAATTCTGGTACTGATTTCAGAATACGTACTTCAAATTCAGATTCCATTGCTTCTACAGTTACACCACTGACAGATAATGTCTACCATGTGGTTATTACCAACGATATTTCTGATAATTCTACCGGGTTCAAACTGTATATTAATGGAACATTACGTGGGTCATGCCCCGCGGCGTATTTGCAGATTTATAATATTAATTGGTATGTAGGGGATTCTGGCGGAACTTCTGGCGATGCCGCTGTAAGTTCTGTTATTTTTGACGAACTGGCAATTTATTCAAGGATTTTAGATTCTACGGATATATCTAATCTTTATAATTCCGGAACTGCTGTTGATTTCATCCAGAAACTCCAAACTGGGCGTATGATGGTAGCAGATACGTTTGGCTTAACTTCGGCGGCTGCGTGGAGCTTTAATATCTCCGTTACTGACCAGTTAGGTCTAAACGACAATTTCCTTACAGCGTTGCTCATGCTTCTGGCGGATGCTGCTGACCAGACGGGCGTTACAGATACTACACCGGATGATCCAACGATTATCTTCTTACCGATCGTGGAAGATAATCTGGCAACAGCCGATACTTATGATGTGACATCTGCAATGTCTGCGGTTGCCTCTGACGGAGTCAATTTCGTTACTGCGTTCAATGTAGATGGCGAAGCCTATATCGGGGTAGTCATGAACACCCAGAATCAGGCTGTAACCGAATACGGTAACTTCGACTTCAACTCAATGGCCTATCTTGGTGGCAATAAATACTACGGAGCTAAGGCAGATGGGATTTACGAACTGGATGGTTCGGATGACGCAGGATCACAGATCGATGCCCTCCTTTCTACCCATTTGATGAATTTCGGCTCTCAGGAGTGGAAGCGCGTGGAACGTGCCTACCTTGGCCTTCGAAATGATGGCCCGATGGTACTCAAAACCATCGTTCGGGATGATGCCACCGGGGAGCGGAAAGAGTATTGGTATGAGCTGACAGAGACCTCAGAAGCGGCTAGAATTGAGAGAATTAAGGTCGGAAAGGGTCTAAAATCTCATTTGTGGCAGTTTGAACTTCACAATAATGAAGGTTCTGACTTTGACCTCGACAGTCTGGAATTTGTCCCGATTGTCCTGTCTAGGAGAGTGTGATGGGTTGTTATGTAGGTTTAGCTGATTCGGCTGTTGAAGCGTCGATCTGTAACGCGTGGAATTTAGCTGAAGATTCTGTAAAGAACGCAGAAAGTTACGCTCGCCAAGCCACATATAAGGCTGATGATCTCCGTACCGCGTCTGACACAATCGTTGATCCGGTAGACCTCGAAATCCCTGATCGTGACCTGATTGAGATCACTAAACTTCAGGATTTGGAAAAAGACGTTGATGACATCCTGAAGGGTCTCCCTGCGGACTACGATATGCTCTATCGCGGTCTAGCTACTGAATCTGGTAGGTCAATCTGGAAGAATCTGGACTTCTCCGCAAAAGATGCGGTAGATGTGGTCGGTACGTTATCCAATGCCTTCAATCAGGCCTTTGCCTTTTCTGATGGCGTGAATTTCGCAGATCACTACAAGAATACGGCTGCTTGGCTTCTGGCTGACACCGTATATGGTGGCGACATTCAGTTCGGACTGCCTGCTCATGTCGAACAGGCTATCCGCGAAAGATCAGTCCAAGCTCTCGATAATGAGGCAATTCGGGCTGAAAATGACCTAATTGCTGCAATTGCAGCCCGTGGGTTTCCAATGCCTTCCGGTGCAATTAACCAAGGCCTTGAGCAAATCCGCGATAAGGCTATGCAGGCTAAATCCCAAGCTGTTCGTGATGTGTGGATTGAGCAGCAAAAATTGGCATATGAAGCTACTTTCAAATATCTGGACTTGTTCATGGAGTCGCAGAAAGCTGTACAAGCTCTGTTCATCGACTACTTGAAAGTATGTGTAGATGCACGCAATGCTACTGGCGATGACATGACTTCGCTGATTGACGCGGTTACTAAACTGCGTGAAGCGATGCTCAAGTTCTACACGCAGCTTTATGATGACCGCGAAATCTACCTCAAAGAAGCGATTGCCGAGCATGAGCTTGGTCAGAAATGGCATCAGATTAACTCGTCTGAGTACCAGAATCGTATTAACGCAATGGTTAGCGCAGCTTCCAGTTCCGCTAACGTTATGGGTCAGCTTGCTGCGGCTGCTGTCTCTTCTCAGAACTCTATGGTTTCTCTGGCAGAGCAGACCATCAACTCTGCCGTTTAGGAGTGAATTATGCCTCTTGATCCTCTAAGTAACGAAGATAAAAAGAACACATATATCGGCGGGTCTACTCCTGCGGACTATAGTACTGATCCATATAGGAACGCCCCTGATATTAAGGATATTCCTAAAAAAATGGGGCAAGCTCTAGGTAAGTCTATTTACAATATGATAAACGGGTCGAGAACTCCTACTCCTAGTACTCCACCAAGTACCTACGATGACCAATCTATTCCGGGCGCACCAACTTCGATACGTGGAAATAATAACGTAGGTGCAGACTGGGGTGACGGTTCTCAATATACTAGCGGCGCTACCTACAACACTAACGGGCAGCAGCAGAATCCGTATGAAATGATTAACGAGGATAATCCTTTCATTTCTGGAAGTCTGAGAACCAAGCAACCTACTAACCCTGACGAGATGCCAATCACATATACTCAGGATGAGTGGGGTGACACAAAAGCTACCATTATGGATCAGCAAGGTGGCGTTGGCTCTATTTCCTACGAGGGTGGCCCTCGCTCGAAAGGTGGGTCAGTTTCCTACACCAATATGTTTTCTAATGCGCTTAAGGAACAGCAGGCTAAAGAAGCCGCTGCCGCCGTAGCACAACAGCAAGCTGCTCCGGCTAGTTCTGTGAGATCGCGTATTGATGCACTTCAGAAACAGCTTGATAAGTCTCGTTCGATCTTTGACCGTCGTGGCCATACGCTTCAAGAGTACCGTAAAGCGGCTGCTCTGCGTAAAGATTTACGTCAGCAGATTCAGGATTTACAGGGTGTAGAGCAGCAGGAAATGAGAGGCCAACAGGCTATGGATTTAGCCACTCTACAAGGGCAGTTTGGTCTTCAGGAAGCAAATATCAGCAACGCTAATCAAAATAAGTTTACTTGGAAAGATGCGTACAATATAGCTAAGGATGAGCGTACAGCTAATAGGCAGGCCGAACAAGATGCTATTGCTGCACAAGATAGGCAAGAAACAAAGGACCAGAAAAATCGAGATAGTGTTAATGAGGTTACTCAACGACTTACATCTGCTGCTACTCCGGAAGAAAAGGATATAGCTATCCAAGATATGTTGAATGCTTATGGCAACCGCCTATATGGAGATTTCCAGAATGCAGACGCAGAGCAACGTACTGCTTTACTTAATTCTCCCGAAGGTCGTGCGTTAGCTTATGCGATTAAGTCTGGGTTACAAGACCCTATGAACGCAGAAGCCGATACGATTCAACTTTATGAAGATGGGCAGGTTTTTCCTCCGTCTGAGAATTTTCCTTTAGGTCAGATTAATAACCCAGACCTTTCTGGGTGGCAACAAGGTAAGGGTAATTGGATTGCTGATAACCCGATATTTGGTAAAAACGATGTGATTAGTTATGTAGGGAACGATAGTGTTTCTGGCCCAACAAACTCATCCGCTTACTTGGATAACTTAACACCAACGCAGAAAATTTTAGCTCAGTACGCTAATGCTATTGGCGATTTTCAGCGTAAAATGAAGCAATCTTCTGTTCGGGATCAGCAGGGAAAATAATAATGCCTACGTTCTTTAATCCGATTTTTCCGAACGAGGAAGAATCGGTAGCGCGTCCACAAGTCTTTTCTCCTAAAACTACGTTGCCTGAGCAGCCTATTCCTACGCAGCAGCCTCAGCCGCAACAAGAACAATCTGCCCCTCAAATGTTTGATCTATCTTTGGGTTTGCCACAAACACCGGACTTCGTGTCCGGTAACATGGCAAAGGCTAAAGCGCGAAAACAGCTTGAAGAAAAAGCTCTTTTTAACTTTTCTAAATCGCTTAATGTAGAAGACCCTGTAGAGCGTAGTTTGCTTCGTAAAGAAGCAGACGCCAAAATGTCGGAAGCTCAATATCGCTATCCGCGTGCCATTAACCGTATTGAGGATGCCGAAACTTTTTCTCAAGGTTTTGATTATTTACTCGAAGGTACTGCGGAAATGAGTACCACAATGGGTAATATTTTAGGCGAGTCCGTAAAGGGCGCAGCTATCGGCGCACCGATTGGTACATTTATACCCGGTGTTGGTACGCTTTCAGGTGCAGGTATTGGTGCTGCTACAGCAGCAGGAGCGTACGGTACTGCACTCGAAACTGGCGATATTGCTCAGTCTTTGCGTCAGGAAGGCATCAACATTGATGACCCTAGAGTTAAAGCCTATATCCAAGGTGGTGGTTCTTTAGCCGGTGCTCTGGAACTGTTTGGGTTATCCGGGGTTACAAAGGCAGTATCGAACCCATTGCGTCAAGGTGTTAAAGACACTGTAAAAGGAATTATAAAAGAAGGGGCGGTAGCCGCCGGTAAATCTTCTTTGTACGAAGGCGGTACGGAGCTAGCCCAAGAAGCAATTAATATAGGTACTCAACGGCTTGTTAAAGAAGATTATTCTGCCCCTACTAAAGACGAAATATCCCAAGCGCTTAATGCGGGTTTAATTGGTGCATTCAGTGGTGGCGCTTTTGGTGGTGCGGGAGCTACTACAACTACCACACTCAAGACGTTAGCGGATACGCATGGTCGTGAGAAAGTAACCAAGACCTTAGCTGATCTGTATAAGCAGGAATATGGTGTTGAATATGTTGAGCGTGTGGCCAATAGCATGGGCTACAACTCGTTTGAAGAAGCACTAAATTCACCTGAATTTATTGAAGGTTTTGACTTGGCGGGTCAGGACGAGTTATCTGCGGCGACCAGTGAGCTTAATCAGTTCTCCGAAGGCTTCCAGATTATCGATCCTGAAGCTGCGATGGGCGAGCGTACTTTCAACGACAAGATGTACCCATCAGTCGATCTTACTGCCCAGATGTATCCGCAGCTTGCTTACTCTGAGTCGATTGAGGATGGTGCAGTTAAAGCACAGGCTCGCGCAGAAAAAGAAGGCAGAACAACCCGTATTGTGTCCTATCTGGAAGCTATTAATAACAAGTTGGCTAACGAAGGCATAACAGCTACTAGCGGCGAAGCCTACGAAGATGCGCTTCAGATGGAAGTGGATAAGATTGTTGAGCAGAAGCCTAAGACAAAACAAGCGGCTGAGTCTATGTCAGCCAGAGAGTTCCTCGACAAATTCAATACCATTGAAGATATAGACCTTGCCGATAGTCCACTTACCAGTAAAGAACTGTACGGTACTGGTGATACGAAAGATGCACGTTACAGCTCAGCTATCATACGTGATCCTAAATTTTCTGGATATATAAAGGATAGCGAAGGCAACAAGGTTCCTAACTACAAACCTCGCTTTGGCGAGATTATTGTGGAGATTAACGGCAAGAAACAAGCTCTGTCCGTTATGAATTTGATTAAGCGTTCTGTTAGACGCTATGCTGATGAAATGGTCTCTGATGGTGTTACAGCTCGCGTAGCTGAAGCTCTACGTTTGGGACTTAGTGATCTGTATGGCGTTAAAGGCATGGAGTCTATCGTCACTGATCTGTTTAACACTAATGCAAAAGATAAAGGAAAGAGCAGTATTTTCCGTCCACAGATGGGTACTGTTGCTTTCGTTATGAAGCGCCCTGATGGGTCTAAGCGTTACGTCTCTTTGTATGAGTTACTGGCTAACGACGATACCCGCGCTGAAGCTAGGTATAAAGGCGCGACTGCGATGCTTAAAGACGCGCAGCTTTTCATGGACTTTGCCCCTAAACAGCTCAAGCACAATCTGGAAAACATAGCCCAGATCAAACGTGACTTGAAAGCTATGGAAGAAAAGGCCAAAGAGATTAAGGAGCGCGGTAACACAGACCCATCCTATCGTTGGGATGTGGAGATTGACAAACTTCGTGCTAATTACAAACGTCTGAATGATCGCAGGAAGGCGCTTCAGTACGAAAACAAAGACCTGTCACATCAGATTAAACTGACGGAAGCACGTATTCCTCAACTGGAATCAGATTTTACTGCTGCTGAAATTGAATACAACAACGCTAAAGCTGATGAAATGTACATGCCTGAAAAGGTTATGGAAGAGTTCGATGTCGATGCAGTAGAACAACTCCAAGGGCGCGAAGATCCGACACAGGTTACATTCGAGAATATGCGGCCTATCTATCGTCCTAATGAAGAAAACAAGGACGTAGCAACTGGCGGCTTCATGGAGTTTGAAGACACTGACCGTAGAGAGAAACGCCAGAGCGAAGTAGACATTTCTAATCCTGAGTTAGAAAAAGTTCTTGGTTTTACCCGTTACATCGACAAACTATCCACGTTAGCTACTGGCCTTAAAGATGCGTTCTACCAAGCTGTTAATAATCAGAAATGGGGGCCCCGTTATGTCCAACTGTCTGCTGAGATCGAGGCAGTAACTAACAAGCAGGCTGCACTTATCCGCAAACAAAACGAGCTTGATGCTCGTATTGAGCAGATTAAAAAGGATAGCAACATAAAGGGTAGCGTCTATGTTATGGACGTTCAGAACTCTAGTCCTGAAACCCTTGCTGCTAGAAAGTATATTATTGATCTGAGACGCAGGTTCGACGCAAAGCACCCTAACATTCAACAGAAAATTGCTATTTACGATGCTGAGCTACGCACGCTCGAATCACAAGTACAGGATATTGTGAACGCTGTACGCGAGTTTACCAATAAGGAAACTGGCGAGAAGTTTGACTTCAAGTGTATGACCCGCAAGGAACAGAATAGACTTTTAGACGCTGCTGCAACTGAACGTAACACTCGAATCGTTAATGACTTCAAGAAAGAAGGCGCTACAGCGTTCAATAGTCTTACTGAGAGTTTGAATAAGTTAAAGGATGCAATCAACGACCCTGCTGCTAATCGTTCGTTTGCATCTTATCTTGGCCAGCTTACCAAGATTAAAGAAGGTTCTTTTACTGAAAGACTTTCGCAGAAAGTTGTGGTTCTTAAGCGTATTCGGTCACGCCTTGAGACTATACAGTTCGATAACGTCAAAGTAACAAAAACAGTAGTGCCTGAGCTTAATAAAGATGGTACTCCTGTTTTACTGCCAGAGTTCAAGCCGTATGAGAAGCCGGTATCTCCTGCTACTGCAAGCCGTAAGATTACAAGCAAAGATACTAGGTTTATCTCGGCTTTACGTAACTACATGGGCCTTTCTGCCAGAGATGTCGATACTGTATCCAAATTAAGGTTTACAGGTTTTAAACCGGCTGTTTCAGAGTTAGTTACTTACAGCGAATACCCTGAGTTTAGAGATTTCCGGGAAGACCTCGATTTGCTTATTGGTTTGGCTGAAAGAACTATACGCGCCCAAGAAATGCTTAATAGTGATGGACAGTACACAGGTCCTACGCCGGCGGCTGTTGCAGCAACGTACAGGCTGTTTAACCAAGCTAAATGGGCCTATAAAGTTGCTACAGATCAAGAAGTAGATCCTGATCTGCGTCCTACGCCGCTTAACATTGTTAAATTGGTCGAAGCTGCGCGTCACGCTACGTTTGAAAAAGCTAAGGAAGAGTTACGTAATCAGCGGAATACGCGCTTGTCTTACGCTGAACAGCAAGAAGCTACCCAGAATCAGAGAGCAGCAGTTGATAAGATACTTGAGGACTCAGCTAACCGTACTGAAGATAGGCGGTCTGTTGATGCTGTGGCTAACCCGTTTACCGAAGCACAACTTGAAAATCTTAATAACGACAGTTCTCAGATGAGTGCCATTCGGAGAAAGTTTGACAAATTCATTAAGAAACTTACGCTCCCCGAAGCTGTGCATCTTCTTACGCCAAAACAGGCTATCGAGATGTTGGAAGATATGGGACTTACTGACGACGCCAACCAGATTCGTGAAGGTTTGGTAAATGGTAAACGCATCATTTATACAGACCCGGTTACTGGCGATGTTCAGTATTTCGTATATGTCGATCCTCGTCAGACAAAGGTTAATGTTGAGGATGCTCTGGCACACGAAATAGGTCATACAGTTCTTGACCAGTTCTTTAACAGACTTGATGGTAAAGAAGCTCAGGAAATAATGAATGAGTACAGGGCTTACCGTAAATCTGTAACCAACGAATTGAATGGGAAGATTACTTTCCGTAACTTGCAAAAGCTACTCGAAATGCGTCCTGAAGATCTTATGAGCTTCAAATCTCGTGGGGCGGATATTTACGGAAGTATGGTAAATAACTCTGCCGAAGCGCAAGCGTATCTTGAGTATGTAACTGACTTCCACGAATGGTTTGCTGATCGTGTGTCTGCACGTTTACGTGACACAACCCCTGCCAGAACTGCGTTTCAACGTATGATCGACAATCTGCTCACGATGTTCCATCGTCTGTTTGATAAAGATTATGTGCGCGAAGGTAATGTTCAGGATTTCGTAGATGCGTTGGTTGAGCATCGTCCACTTCTTTGGGGCGGAGCGCGTATGGCCTCTGAAGCCTTAAGTTCGTGGCACAGAATCAATATGCAGGACTACGAGAACGACAGAGAATTTAATCCAGATGATCTGAATGCTGTCGCTGACTTTTATAAGTCTGTTACCAATCTTACTATGGATGCAGATACTATTGCCATGTTGGGTATGCTACATGGGCAAGATCGTACCAATGCGTTGTATCGTGAAATCATGTCTGACATTATGACAAACGGTAATACTGGTATTTCGAATGAAGCTAGAACGGTATTACTCCGGTTTGCTCGCCGCCCAGATGTACGTCAATATCTGATCGGTAACGTGACTAACCGCAACTTCAGAGAAGCCTTGATAAAGAACGATAACCTGCTTGTCGCTTATGCTTATCAGTTGTGGGCTACTGGCAACCTTAATATGGACGGTACTGCCGCCGATATTAAGAATCCTAAAGTGCGGAAAATCTTCTTGGATCTCAGTGATGGATTAAGTCAGACGTTCGATTATATGAATGAGCTTGAGCAGGCTGATCGTATGTTTGCCTATATTCACTCAGGTAACGCTGCGCTTAATAAGCAGTTCCCTCATCTTGGCGGCGCACAGAATACTGTAGCAAGACAGGCATGGAACGGTTATATCAAACCTGCGTGGGATGCAGTTTACAAGTCTAGGTTTGGTGGAGGCGTATTCTCTACAGCTTCAACCAGACTGCAAGACACTAATATACCTATGTTGATAAAGCTAGGTGATATGCTGTTTGGGCGTATCGGTAAAGCCTACACGGAAGAATCGTTCATTTCTGGCAAAGAACGTAATATGCACAAGTTCTTGCGTAGATACGACCAGATAGTTAAAGACTTTACTGAAGTGGAGCTTCAGGAACTTGGTGCTATGTTAAACCTAGGTCTTCCTGTTGCAGATTATGAACATGCGTATAACGACAAACTGATTACTGCGTTGAAAGCTATGAGAACGCTGTATGCTGATGTGTTCCAGTACGGTAGGAAAAATGGTGTTGATATTGGCTATCTGGACGAAAACTATTCTCCTTGGTCAATGGACTTGCCTTATTTAACAGATCATAGGGAAGAGTTTATTGATCTGTTTAATGAAGCGAACCTGCGTAACCATCTTATGCAGCATCAGATGGACCCGACTAGATTGTGGGAAACTATCGTAAACAATATGGGCGATACGCATTACGATGAGGAATCTGCTACTAAAGTCAGACCTTATGTTTCTGCTAAGAAGTTCCGTTCACTGAACTGGATTCGTACAGTAGCTACGCCGGAGCAGATGAACCGTTTTAATAAGTTCTTGTCTGACAACGCTACTCAGAGCGTCCACACATATATTCATCAGATGGTTAAACGCGCAGAGTTTAATCGAGTGTTCAGAGACTATATGGACTATCAGGGTTCTGATCCGCTCGCGTATATCCTTGCTGAAGCTAACAGGCAAGGTGCTACTAAGCAGGATTTGGTTTTAGCCAAACAGTATGTAGAAGCTGTAATGGGTACACTTGGACGTGACACTAACACTGCGCTTAAGGCCTTCTTTGGTATGCAGCCGCCTGTTCCGGGTGAGGTCATAGATAAGCGGCTACAGAAAGGCATGGCTACGGTCATGACCACTGTGAACCTTGCAACTCTTGGTCTAGCTACTCTGACATCTGTTATTGATGCGTTCGGTACGATGATCCGTACTCAAGACCTTCAGGTATCTTATCAGGGTTTTGTTGAAGCGTTTAATGCCATGAAAGCAGAGTATAACGGACAGGAAAGCGAATTGATGGCTATAGCCGACGCTATTGGTACTTCAAGTCGTGACTCTTCTATTGAGGTTCTGAACCAGTTGTACGGTGGGAACTATATGTCCGGTATGAATTTGAAGATCAATGACAAGTTCTTCAATTTGATTGGTCTTAACCTGTGGACTAAATTTACCCGTATAGCGGCAACTCGTACTGGTCTACTGTTCATTAAGAAGCACATGACTAATCCTGACCGGAATAGTGCCAGATGGATGGCTGAGTTGGATTTGACTCCTGAAGATTTGGTAACAGATGCCAATGGTGATTACGTTCTGCTGTCATACGAGCAGATCAAAGAGACCGAGGCGAAGATAAACGAGAACGCAGAGATTATGCATAATCTCGATTTCCAGTTTGAAAGGGATCAGATCGAGGAATTAAAGCAAGAGAACGACGCGCTTAGGAATCAAATCCGTAGTTCTGAAAAACTGGCTAAAGCAGTCAACAAGTTTGTGGATCAGTCAGTACTAAGACCAAATGCGGCGCTTCGTCCTATTTGGGGTTCTGACCCTCACTACATGCTGATGTTCCATCTGAAGTCCTTTATGTACACGTTCCACGAAGTAATCCTGAAACGTATGGCGCTTGAGGCGGTTCATGGTAGTTTGATGCCCGCTGCTGTGGGATTAATGATGATGCCTGCTATGCTTGCCTCTGATATGCTTCGAGAACTTATTCAGTACGGCAGTGAAGAACCTAGATGGAAAAAGGATTGGAGTTGGTTTGACCATATCCTACATTCAGCCCAACGTGCAGGTTTACCGGGCAGTTATCAGACAGGGATAGATATGTACAAGGATTTCAAATATGGCGGCAACCCTGTAGACTCTTTGCTCGGACCTACGTGGCAAATGGCTACCTCTGGTAAGCCACAACAGTTTATGCCCGGATATAGCGTCTGGAAACATTGGGGAGAAAGTGAGTAATGGCTACGCCACGTTTAAGTGAAAAAGCAGGGCTGCTCAACATAACCATCGAGCAGGGGGCTACTTTCAACCCTGTTTTCACATGGAAAGATGAGTTGGGCAACCCAATTGACCTGTCTGGTTTCTCCGGAAGGATGCACATTAGGGGAGAAATTGAGGATGTGGCTCCTCTGTTGGAGATCACAACAGCAAATACTTATATGGTTTTGGGCGGTGCTTTAGGTACGATCACCCTTAACGTTCCTGCCTCTATAACGGCAGCACTTGACTTTGATACGGCTGTTTACGACCTAGAACTGGAGTCTAGTGGCGGTGACGTCACTCGACTCCTGAAGGGTTCAGTTGGTCTGTCACCAGAGGTTACACGGTAATGCCGGTCTACCCGATCAACCAGAACACGGTAGTTGACGCTCTGAACTACCCTTCTGAGGTACAACTCGCTGTTTCTAAATACTTTGTTGAGTCAACAACTCAACCCAATTCTGTGGAAATAGTGGTTCAAAATGCTACAATTTACTCAGCAGGAATCCAAGGTCCGGCAGGCGCAGATGGCTTGCAAGGTCCGCAGGGTGAACCGGGAGAAGAAGTGCCATATTCAACGAGGGTAGACTGGATAAGTGATTCGGAGCTTTATAAAGGTGAAGCAGATCCCGGTTCTTCAGAATCTTCTGCGGTTTGGCGAATCCGTCATATTGTTATTGGTAATGATGACGATGTTACTACCAATTGGGCTGATGGTGATTCTCAGTTCGATAACATTTGGGCAAACAGGGCATCCTTGAGTTACAGCTAATGGCTATTCAAATACAAAATTCTGAGACTCTTCCGGCACTTGTGTACGACAAGTTTTTTCTGGAAGAACTGCGCCTCACCCAGAGGATTAGTGGCGACGATACAAAACCGCCATACTATACCCTCAAAATTTCTTTTCGCATTTACGCTGTTGATGATAACAATGTAAGGCACTACAAAAACAAGGTAGACTCTGTTGAAATCAATGACTACGCCGCTGTTGCATACGCCAAAGCATTAGCGGGTGATAATGATCTGGCTACTGCGGCGGTAGCTATAGAAAACGCACTTGTGGCGATTATTCAGGATCAGAAACCGGAATTTGGCGGGGCAACAGTAATTTAACTTTGGAGACTTTAAATGGCAGCAATAGACAGTGCCAACTTTTCAATTAGCGCAGGAAAAGTTATTGATTATACAGGCGCAGCGCATGGGGCAACTGGTGCGGTTTATCACACCACGATTGAGTTTCACAGATGGCTGATGGACAAAGCCGATGATGCTGTTGCATCAGGCAATGACCTGCTCGACATCACCTACGATACTCCGTCTGACCGAGCAACGGACAACTACATCAAACTCATTAATGGTTACACCATTACTGACGCAGTAGCCGAGCATCTGTATGACGGTTCTATTGAACAAGGAATTTTAGGCACATCAGGTTGTAAAATCTGGGACGGTCAGGTGGTGATTGCTGCCCCTGATATGGACTTGCAGATCATGCAGGACGGTGCTCAGATTACTAACGATTTCTGGAATACCATCATGTTCAATGATGGCGGTATCAACCCGAATGGTTATAAAGGTCTGAACTTCGATACCAACAACGGTATCTCACACCGCTTCATGCTGAAAGTTTATGACTTTGATGCTGATGGCGGTTACATTGATGGCGCTCGCTATATCGGTATGACTCGTGTTGATGCAAGCTCAAACGGCGGTACTGGTAAGACCTTCTCCGAGTTCAAGGTAAACGGTTCTGCTCGCGGTAACAACGTTATCGCCTTGACCTACGCTGACGACTTGAACGATGCGTCTGATGCCTCTGGTCTGACTGGTATTTCTAACCAACTGTACGGTTACAACGGTATTGACGTTGAAACTGGTATCACCTCTTACTACTACTCCAAGTGGACTAAAGGTGCTAATACCATCAACCAGTTGTATCAGTACATCAAGTACCTGTCTCGCGGTGCTGCTGCAAACTTAGGTACTCTGTATAACATTGATGCCAAGATTTTCCGTGGTATTACTCATGTTCTGAACGGTACTCAGGCAACTGGTACTTTCGGTACTGCTTCAAGCTCACAGACAGGACAGCCAGAAGAAATTACTTGGGCTACTGGTACTGGTCAACTGCTTGCCGTGGATGATACTGGTTCAGCTACTAAAATCTGGATGCAGATTCTTACTGGTGTTGCGCCTTCGTCTGGTACGGTTACTGGTACAACTTCTGGTGCTACGTTCTCTGTTTCAAGCAACACTGAGTTCACAGTATCTTCACCGATAATCGGTGTATCTACTGGTTCTGCGATCATCGGTGCGACAGGTTTTGGTGTTCTGTCTACTGACCTTAGCAAGAACGATAAGGTGTTTGACCTTGCAGGTGCTCCGCATACTCCACCAACCAACGTAACCTTTACCGTTACAGGTGTGGAGTCTGGTGAAGACCGTATCCTTGTAGGCCCAGAATCAGGCGGTACTTTCCACATGACTCAGGGTGCTGTAGCAACTTCTGCGCTTACAACTGGTTCTACCACTGTAGTAATGACAGGTGATGGTACTGGTGGTACTGAGGCATTGGGTACAGGCACACAGTCAGAGTTCGATACGCCAAACGATTGTACTGGTACTCCTACTGCTCTGCGTATTATGGACGACAACGGTGTTTACCAACGTGTTACTTACACAGGTTACACCGCTTCAGCCGATACGCTGACATTCACTGGTTGTGATTGTTCTGCTCTGACAGCAGGTGCGGCTATCAGCAACGATATGTTCATTGCTTACATTGACGCTCTGTACAACGGCACATCAGCAACTAACGCCTACACTGCTACATACGGTAGTGCTACTCGCAATCTGTATGTCCGTGTGCGTGACGGTGGTACTGGTGGTGACGCAGAGGGTATCAAGACGTTTGAATCAGCAGCTTCAATCGCTGACAACAACAACTCGATTTCTGCGATTCGTACACCTGACGTATAAGTATGGCGGTCACTACTAACCTGTCTGTTTTTGATGCGGCAGACTCCAGTGGCAAGTGGGCGGAGTTAGCAGGGCATCTCTCTGGAGGTGCGCCTGCTGCTACGTCTGAAAACTATTGGCAGAATGGTACAGCAGTTGACCAGTCAACAGGTCAGGCAGTTGGTACATCAGCAGGTATGCAGTGCGACTTTGGTTCTACTCTTTCTTGGACAGGCTCAAGTAAATGGGTCTTTCTGACTTGGAGTAAATATGATGCCGCAACGAACATTCAAACATGGGCTAATGGTGGTTTCAGAATAGGTATTGGAACGAGCAGTGGTAACATGGATTTCGTTAATGCCTATGGTAGTGACTTCTCTCCTTACCCTGCCGGCGGTTGGATTAGTGTAGCTATTGATCCAGAGGTAGCTTTTGCAAGTCCAGATGCTTCTGATGGTTCTGGTCTTACGAGTGGTAGTTATCGAGTAATAGGGTTCTTGCCTAATACGCTTGCTAAGGTAACGAAGGGTTCACCAATTGTTGCCGATATTATCCGTTATGGTCGTGGTGATATTGTTGTAACGGGTACTGAAACTTTCTCCTCAATGGCTACAGCAGATAATACTGCTACTGTGAGATGGGGCTTATTCATACCTAAAGCTACTGGTATTTATGAGTGGAAAGGCTTAATGAGCCTCGGAACAAGTGGTACAGCGGTATCGCTTACTGACGCTAATAAGACTATCCTCGTTCAAGACACACCAAGAGTAAGCGCAGGGTTTAATAAAATTGAAGTATCCAATGCTTCATCAACTGTAAGTTTAGACTCTGTTACCATACAAGGTGTGCAAACAAGTATTACAGGCTCTTCCCCTATCTCTCCCGGTGACTTTGAAGCGGTCGCTAATGCTAATATTACGTTTACGTCTTGTACGTTTGTTGATTTAGGCACATTTATATTTCAAAGCAATTCAGAAATTATAGGGTCAATCTTTCGTAGGTGTGAAGCAATAACGCAGGGTGGAGCAACTTTTACTGACTGTTTCTTTATCAACTCTGCCGCTTCTACTGCTTTGACGGTTAATGATGCTTCAGTAGTCACTGGATGCACTTTTGTTGGTAATGGAACTACATCGCCCGGACACGCCGTTGATTTAGGCACGATAAATACTGGTGGTTCAGTAACGATAAACTGGACTAATGAGCTAGACAACGGCACTACTAATCAATCTGTTTGGGAAGGGTCAACACAGTCTCCGACAGCAGGAACGCAAGGTTCTGCAAATAGCGCTATTACAGTCAACGTAGTTAGCGGCACTGCTCTTAAAATTGCGGTTGGCTCTGGTGCAACTATACCAACAGTACAGAATACTGGTACTGGTACGCTCGAAATAACAGCTAATGAAGTAACGCTGACTATTACTGTGCAGGATATTATTACCAATTCTCCAATAGAAGGCGCGATGGTCTATTGTAGAAACTCAGGCGCAACGGCGACGTACATCGACAAGGTTGAGACTAATTCAAGCGGACAGGTCAGTTTTACTGGTTCATTAGGGTCTGCTCAAACTTTGGCAGGTTCAGTAAGGGCAGCAACTCCCGATACCCATGCTTACAGTAAACACTACAAATCTTCACCGATTGTTGGCACGTTCAGTAATTTGAACGATACTAACATTACAATTTCATTAATACCGGATGAATAATGACTGCTGACCAGAAAAACATAAAGATACTCCACCAAGAACTCGTTAATGTTATTGAGAACATTCGTTCTATGCAGGAGAGAATTGTTCAGATTGAGGGTGCGCTTGCTAATCTTTCAGCGGATCAGGCAAATACTAAATCACTGATCGGTCATGTTCTAGGCCGTGGCCGGGGAAGTACGGTTCATGGCGATTCTAATTGATTGGTCCACCAAGGTAATAACCGTTGAGCAGAACACTCCGGGGGTTGTTTCCTTCATAGGTGGCTCTGTCTACGAGTTAGACACCTTTGCTTTCCGTCTTGCTCTGAAGGACTTGGAGGATTCAGAGGTAGGCATGTCTATGCCAGATACTCATAGGCATAATACTCAGGTGTTGCTTGGTGGTATCTACTACGCTCGTACCATCGAAATCATCAACGGTTACACCATCACATTTGAAGAAACTGGAAGTCCTTATGTGGTCAATCTTGTTGGCTCTAACAATAATATCCTTGATGTTACTAACTTGGGAACTGTTCAGATAAGGTCGAACAACTCCGCAGGGCTTATTAACGTAAAAGAGTTGCAGCACGGTATCTTTGGCGAAGAAGTCCATCTGGATCAAAACGGTGGTACGCCCGGAACTGTATATCCTGCCGGTACGCCACTTCAGCCAGTTAATAACGTCACAGACGCTATGACCATCGCCGCTGTTCGTGGCTTTACCAGAATCCACGTTATCGGCAACCTTACCCTAGATACCGGAGATAATATCGAGGGTATGATCCTGATGGGCGAGAACGCCACCAATACTCAAATTACCGTAAACTCAGGAGCAGACACACAAGGTTGTGAGATTCAGGAAGCCAGTGTCACAGGTAATCTGGACGGTGGCACGATCCTTCGTAACTGCGTAATCGACAACCTGAACTACATTAACGGGTTTGTGTACAGTTGTATGATAAACCCCGGCACTATTGCGCTTGGCGGGTCTGATACCGCTCATTTCCTAGACTGCTACTCCGGTGTTCCGGGGGTCGGAACTCCTACCATCGATTGTGACGGTATAGGCATCCAAGCTACTCCATTGGCTATACGCGGGTACAATGGTGGCATCAAATTGATAGATATGACAGGTGGCCAAGCTACTTCCATTGACTTGGCATCAGGTCAGGTAATCATAGACTCTACCTGTGTATCGGGAACTGTTGTTGTACGTGGGGATGGGAAAGTCATTGACGAGAATGGAACATATCTTAATTCTGGTGTTATCAACGGCGGCCTTACTCTTGTTAATGAGACTACTTCCGGTGACGTAGTAACTACCGCTGTAGCCAAAGCTGTGTGGGATACGAACCCTGCAAGTCACATTGCAGAAGGCACAATGGGGCATCTGCTCAACTATCTGGACTACATGGAGAAAGTTGTCTACTGTGACCCAGAAGCACTGGTTAACGGCGAAGGTAGTCAGGAAAAACCGTTTAACAATATCACCGATGCCATAGATTTTGCTGAAGCGCACAATGTAACCACTTTGATAGTGACTTCAGATATTGCGATTGATCGTAATGTAAAGAATCTGAAAGTGGTAGGTGTAGGTGTTCCAGAAGTGGATACAGTAGGTTATGACTTGAAGAACTCAGAGTTCCACAGAGTTCAGTTCAAGGGACTTTATTCTGAGTCGGTTATTGTACAAGAGTCTGTACTTACCAATGGTGCGTATCTGAACGGCTTTTTTGAGAACTGTGCTGTGGCAGGTAACGTAGCTACGGTAGCTAGCTCGATCACCTACATGAAGAATTGCGCCAGTTCGATGCCAAACGGCTTTACGCCTGCTATCAGCATAGGTGCTGACTCAGTTCTTAATGTTGCGGAGTGGTATGGAAAGCTCAGTATTGTGGGGTGCTCTACCGCTAATTCTAGCGTTATTATCAACCTCAGTAGTGGTAGCGTTACTCTGGACGCAACTTGTATTTCTGGAACGATTCTCATTACTGGTGTTGGTAGTGTTACTGACTATAGCCTTGGGGCTACTGTTATCAATAATGCAGTAGATCCTGCTACGACCGGAGCTACTCCTTCTGATATTGCTGATGCTGTCTGGGACGAGGCTATTGCCGATCATGCGACTCCCGGATCGTTTGGTCATTATGTAGGCAAGAAGCTGCTCTCTGTAGCTAAATTTATAGGACTAAAATAATGGGCTGTGCTGTAAAACAACCGCTAGAAATAGAACAAGGGGCAACCTTCAAGTTCAAGATTAACTGGTTTCAGGATGATGAGATCACACCTGTCGACCTGACTAACTACACTGCCCGTATGCAAGTACGCTCGGAAGTGACTTCGACAACCGTTTTGTTGGAGTTGACCACTGAAAATGGGCGTATCACAATGAACGGCGCATCAGGTGTAATCGACCTGTATGTGTCCGCTACAGATACCGCTGCTTTGACTTTCACGGCAGGGGTTTATGATTTAGAATTGGTAGATGGATCAAACAGCGATGTCTACCGTCTCATGTACGGTTTAATTGAAGTTTCACCGGAAGTAACTCGATAGGAGAGTAAAACAAATGGCTGCATTAAGTGATTTTTTAGAATTAGAGCTGTTGGATCATATTCTGCGTAATGAAACGTGGACTCCCCCAACATCGGTGTGGATTGCGTTGTTCACTGCCGATAATGGTCTGGAAACTAACGTACAGACAAGCGAAGTATCTGGTGGCTCGTATGCTCGTTTGGAAGTAGGTGGATCATCAGGACGCAGTTTTACTGTAGCGGCTGCGGGTGCGACTACTAGCAATGAGGATTGGATTTTTCCAACTGCTACCGCTGATTGGGGCACAATTACTCACTGTGCGGTGATGTCCGCTTCCTCCGCAGGTCAGGTGTTGATCCACGGCTCATTGACTGCCCAGAAAACCGTTAATAACGGAGATACCTTCAAGTTCTCCGTTGGTGATTTCGACGTTACGATGGCGTAATGAAAATCCTTGGATGGAAAGCGTGGTACACACAGAACAGGGTATATTCTTCTGCTAAGATAGCGTGGGAGGATTTACCCAAAAAGGGTGTACTGTTTGTCGTAGTATTTTACGCTACTGGAAGTCGTGAAATACTTAATGGCGTACGTCGCTACTTCCAAGCTACTGGTAGCTCTGGTAATAAATTTATCAAAGGCAGTCTGTGGCGGCAGAAGACACTCCTCGATACGTATGAAACCTCTGATGCCGAAATAAAAGAAGGTGTCTGGGACGACGACGAGACCGTTGCGCGGATTGCTAAGGAAGCAAGTGAAGCGCAATGGCATGGGTAGGAACAGATTTTGCGGTTCCGCAAGGGTTTAATGCGGATTACACTAACGCTACTACTTGGGATCAGACAGGGTCATCCTATAATTTTGCTGGAGGTTATTCTGGCTTAGCCGGAACAGATCCTACTTTACTTCATACCGCGTACGCATCAGATTACACTACAATAACGTCGCCACAAACACATTCTGCCACAGTAGAGGTAGTAAAGAGCGGGTCTAATGTCGCATGTTATGCTTTGATATTACCTGTGCCTTCGAAAACTCCTTGGGTTTCTCTACAAGCTGTTAATAATAATACAGAAGATGTTTTCCTAACGCATGGCGGATGTAGTTTTTTCACTACTACATATAACGCGAACATTCAGCCACGTTATATATTGAGTGTATTTGATAGTACGCTGTCTACCTATAAAGGTACGTTGCGTGATACTAGCCCCGGTACTGTTATGCAAACAGGAGAGTATCAATGGACATGGTCTAATGTACTTACTGCTTCTCAATATTCGGCATTTAGTATCACACCTACGGATAAGCTCGTAGTTTTTGTGTCAGTTAATAACCTCGCAGCGCACTCCGCATCTATTTTTGGGATGTACATAGGGCCAAATGGAAACTTATGGCAACACCTACAACAAAACTGTAATTTTTATTCTGATGCGGCTTTTCTTTATACTATACCTGCACAAAATAGCATTAATTATATCGGGGCTGGACTTACTCCAACAGCAACGTTGATAGAAGCAGCAGGAAGTCAGTATAAGCTTGTTAGTTCTGCTAATTTTGTAGATAACGCAACTTTAGCCGCAGCGGGTGTAACTGTTTTAAGAAACGGATCTAATCCGGCTCGTGGTGCGGGATTAACTACTATGGATATTTGGGAAGTAGCCCACGAATATAATTTATCAGAACATCAGAACGGTCGGTTAGTTTCCCCTTCTAGCTTGTCTCCACGTACTCCTACTCGCCGTAGGCTTTACCTTACTTATAACGGAACATAACTATGGCTAATTGGGATTCTTATTATTCTACTTATGCAATTTTACAAGTAGGTGCAAATACCTTCGGTAAAAACTCAGTTAAAATAGTAACAAAGTTAAATGTTTATTCGACTTTAACTACTGGGCCTACGTTATATAAAGACTCAGAGAACTGGATTACGTTTAGGCCTTATGTATATTCGAGCAGAATACGAGTGCAGGTCTACTGGTGTGTCAATGGCACTATGATCTTTACCTCGTATATAGAGCCCCAAGGAACTTCTGCTTTTACTTCTAATTTGCACTATATAAGTGCTGGACAGTTCGGGTTAGAGCTTGTTATTGAGTTTGATCTAGAAGCTAAAACTATTGACTTTACTTATAGGTGTATTGATTCTGAAACAGGGTTTGGGTTATTTTCTGGCACACCTAGAGATATGTCGGCCTATGTGCCAGAATCTTTTACTTTTGCAGAACATTATACGGGCATAATGGCCCCCGATACCACTTATACGTTAAACTCGTATGGCTGGACTTACACAGAACCGTTGCGATCAACTTCTGAAAGTTATCGTTCTCATAGAGACTGGTATGAAAACATAGAGTTTTACGGTAAAGGTGATCCTACTATTATAGGGGCTACGCAACTTGATTGCGAAAGCTCCCTTACCTGCGCTCCTTTTGGTGTAGATATATCTGGCGCAATTACTATAAGTACTCTTGACGATGCTCTTTTACAAGCGACAGGTGACTACAATAACACGTTAGAATATCTCGAAATCACTCACGCATCGGTTGTCGAGATCACAAGTAATCCATTTTTATCTATTACAGAAGCGCCTATAACAGGCGCTACAGATCAAAATATTTATCCCATAGAAGCAAATAAAAACTATGCTGTTAAGTTTGTAGTCTCCAATCCGGGTACAAATACGCAAACGTATCCAAACTTAGCTATGCAGTTAAAAGCTGTACGCGAAAATAGCGGTGTATTCACTCCTATATCCTTATCTACATGGAGCGATGGACAGGATAACTTAGTTTCTTCATTAAACGGATACGGTTATACAGGATCGTATTTTTACAGGCTTCCGTCATCTAATTATAACGACATAGAAGCTAGGTTGATTTTTCTCGCTAAGCGAGACGGGGCTCAAAGCGTAGTAGACGTTGATGCTGATCATGTTATAGCTCGTATTGGACTTCATTTTGTTTTATGGAACAAAACTACTGAAACCTACTTAGGGGCAATACAGCTAAAGTTTTGTAATCCTAATAACCCATCAGCAGGAGACCCTGCACATGCAGGTATAAATCTTTTACCTAATGGTGACTGGGTAGCCGCTGCTACCTTTGCTACAGGTGAATTAGAGTTTTACACATTTACGACCGCTAACCTAATGACTGGTTTTGGGTATATATCGACTCCGGGATACAGGGCTGATTGCGACGTTACTGGTACTGTTAATAATATCGGAGGAACCCGTGTAAACATAGATAGTGGGCTGCCCGGTACGAGTACATATATACGGCTTGTAATTGGATTTAATAATGGAAGTTACATTGTCGCATTTAAGGAAGATGTGAATGTCGATGTTGTTTGGATTTCTGATGATTATGGATCATCTTGGAGTACTACGACAGGGGGTACTTTTGAAACAGCATGTATTTTGGGTTCTACTGACACTGAAGGTAAGCAGGATGGAGTTTTTGTAGAGGATGAAAGCGGCAATCAATACTATGCTTTTGGTTGTCCTAATGATAGTACTTGGTACTTCATTAAAGACGATTTTACAGCTACATCTAAATATGTACCTTCTGCGGGATTTATTCTTTATAAAAACAAGGCGAAATCTACTGCAACCGCTATTGCAGGAATAACGCTTTATGCTTCTATACATAAAACCGTTATTACATATAATGATGTAACTTTTCCTGAAGGTACTTCAATCCCTATTGTTTTATTTGGAGCGCATCACGAGGTTGCTACTGACAATCAAGGGGTATATGACCATCAAGTACGTGTTTATAATAACGGCGGTACTGGATGGAACAAATCTACATGGAACAATTTCTCCGTAGCAAGTGTTACTTATTCTGAAGATGGCGAACTCTTAGCGATGGCTACTGTCCGTGTAGTGTCTAACACTAGCGTAAGTAATTTGTCCGCTACCCTTCGTTGGGACACTCTTAAAATTGTATCAGAAGACCTATCTAATAACGATGCGTCTGACCCAGATGTAGACAATAATATTGTATTCCGCGGTTTAGGTTCTTCCAAAAACAAACTCGTATTTTGCTGCCATCGATCTTATAGCAGTGGTGATTATCTTTGGCCGCACGCAATGGTAGTAGTAAACCCAAACAGTGAGAGTGGACGCCCAGACTTTTTTGACAGGGTCTTATTCGCAAATAAAACCAAAGGAACTGGAACGTCTCCTTTGTATGTGGAAAACTATGTAAGTGATGGTATAAATATTCCTGTATATCGCCCTATGGACCCAATTGCTCCGGGCGAAGAAGTAGAATTAACGTACATTATTCATTGTCATGAAGATGTTGCTGGGTCGATTATACATTTTTATTTAGATAATCATTCTTTACTTGGTTTTGTGGCTAATAACTACCGAACGACAAATCTTATACCTCTCGATTGCGGTACTGATGCAAACGGTTACTTAACTTCAGATTCTAATAATGCAATCGTGTGGAACACACAATATCATCAAGATGATGTTGGGTATCCGTTAATCTGGTCCGCAGATTATATACAACCGTATTCCGGGGCTTCTTATGGATCATTTGCATGGCTTACGAGTAGTGTTACTAACGGTTTAACCCGTGAAGCAGGATGGTATGCAGAACCTACATTTAATAATGTTCCGTACGTAAGTCCCGTAATAGGATTAACGTTGTCGGATTACGTGTATCTTGACGCGGCAAACCAAATGTATAGTGGTGACATTGTATGGAAAATTGACGGTGTTAATAATAAAACCAATTTACGCCCAATGTACCAATACAAATGGAACCAAGTAGGTACTACAAACTATTCATATCCTTACGTTGACTTGCTTCCATTACGAAATAATTCAGGAACAAATACTTCAGTACAGTATGGGTTTTTTATAAGGTACTACCTTACTAGAGCGTTTGGATCTAAACCGCCTGAAGTTCATGTTTATCACTCTGGTGTACACTCAACACTGAGAACAACTACCAATATTTTTGATTGGGATCGTTCTTATCAGGTGTCCGTAGCTAGTGGCGGGTTTACTCATGTACGAATGAACGGACAGTCCGCATTGTCCGCAACTGGTTCAACTAACGTACTAACCGGAGTATTAGGCGCTACACAATTAGATTGCATAACTGAAATTTCTCCGACTGGTGATTTTTTTGGAAATGAAGTCTTAGGAGCATTTAACCGTGGCGGTACTTGCGGAATTTCGCCTAATGCGACTCAGTGGTTTTTATTAAAAGCGGAAACTAACTTGGGCGGCGTATGCTCTATTACTAATGCAAACGCAGTAATCAATCAGGTCTTTATTGATGTAATCGCTTACCGTGTGCGTAATGATGATGGCGACGAGTCCACAGCTACGTGGGCTGCTCCGCTTAATACTATGCCCACGCTCTTACCTAATACAACGTATCGTATTCGGTTTGCTATCAAGAATACTGACCCTGTAAATAACCGTTATCTGGCTCCAATATGGCTTGATTACGCGATTAATAGTCCTGATGGAAAAGTAGGATTTATGCCTGCTGGATTGCAGCATCACGCTGTATATGCCCCGGCTTATCAGTATGATTTTGTCCGTACTGTGGCGATGAATACCCAAGGACTAGATAGTACCAAGGTAGCGCTTATCACAACATGGTATAAATATATAGATAGCGGCCTTAGTGTTATCGGGGGTACATACGACGGAACGGATAACGATCATTTCTTCTTTGCACGATCTCTAGATAACTGCGTTACGTTTGATAAATCGCACGATGCGGGTGGGTCAAATACGCATAACTGGATGAAGTCTTTTATAGGTGCAAAAAATTGGGAAACGGACGATGCAAAAGTTGCCGAAGTAACTAACGGCGACGGTGCTACATTCATCTCTGGTTTAAAAACTACAGATAATTTTGCTACGACTACTGCTTCTAGTGGTGTTTGGTGGCACGCGTCCCCTATATATCTCCCTCTTTTTGGGTACTGTTGGGGGCAAGTAGCCTATCATGATCCAACCAATGTAACCGGCGAGAAATACATGGCATGGGCATGTACTTTCGGAAGTGGTTCCACTGGGTCGGACGTATTTCCCGCAACAGGCCTTCAGGGTTCTCCAACGGCGTATATAGATGACACTGGCAGGGTTCCATACATAGTTAAAAATACTTATGTAAGCGGTACTGACCAAAAGGCTTATACGGAAGTATCAGGCGCGAGTATTCGTCTAGTAAAAGACCATGTTATTCTAATGAGTACCGACTCTTCTCCATACTATACAGCTTACAGTTTGTGTGGAGCTACTCAGAATCACTTTGCTTCGTGTCCGGCAGATGGTACAGGTACTATTTCAATTTCATCTTACCTGCAAAACATGATTTATCCAAAATGTTCGTCACTTACCTATGGTGGCATAATTTTTTGGCCAAATATTGCACAGATTTGTATTCATCCATTGAACCCAGTCGATAATAGCGCAGGAATAGCCTATTATATTTCGTTCCCTAAAAGTCCGACTAATGATTGGTATAATCTAGATTGCTCTTGTTATTTCCGCGCATCTACTACTACTGGTACTTTGGACTTGGACTATGCCGGTGATACATGGGGAACGCCGAACAGAAATCGTTTTACACGCCCAGTCGATAATCATCACGACGAAACCTACGATAACTATCAAGAAGCAACCTATGTTCCATTTTATGCTCCAGATTATGCAGCAAGAGAACTTGGCGATAGGCAGTATGTTGGCGGACGCGTATTCACTAGCGGTACATTAACGCATCCCGGACTTGGATGGCAGTGTGCAGGCGTACCTAAAATCAACGAGTACAAAGGCGATTATAACCCTACGCTTAATGAACTCCTTTATATAGAACCGGGTACAAACCCGTTTGATCTAGATGTGTATTCGTTCAAAAACTCATCTGAAATGTATCAAGACCCTACTGACGGTGACTTAGGGTTTGGGTTATTTTCAACTACCCAACAAATATCTAGTGGAGCATTTGATGCTTCTCAAAGTTTTGTATCCACTGATACGCATGGTTTAAACGTAGGGGTTAACCTCGGTGCGGGTGATACTATCGAAGTAGAGTTTTCTTTCAGACTAAAAGAAAATGGCCTTAACGCTACAGGCCATGACCCGATCGTTGTACAGGATGGCGATAAAATAACATTCAGGCCTTATGTTGATGGGTTTGAGCAGTATATTCTCAATTCAAGTGCATTAGCTATTTACACAATTGTTTCCCCCAAGACTACCCTTAACTGCGTAGCTTCAGTTGCCGCCACAGGTAGTATAGACGCGGGTAAATGCCAACTTGAGTGTGTCTGTACACTAACGCCAACGGCTCCACGAATTGAGGGTACTGCCACTTTGGGCTGCATAGGCTCTGTTGTCCCACATGCAAGTCTGTCGTTCTACGCCCAGATAGACCCGATGAACGGCGTATGTACTATGACAACCAAGGCGTATATTACCCGCCTTGCCGCTACTTCACTGACTATTGAAGTAGACGCCAGTATCGACTCACTGTGCCTTGTCCCCGCAAGTACATTGCTTGAGATTACTGGTTCTGACTTGACCGCAGAGGGTAGCATTGACGTATATGCCTATGCCAAGTTACTGACGAGAGCCTATACCAATATCTTTGGACGACTGACTAAACCCGCCCAAATCGACCTACACTGTGCCAGTTATGCTACCAATATAGGACATATCGGGTGGAAAGCTGACGTACTGGCTGAAGGCATTGACCTCAATATCTACGCCTGTAAGCCTGAGTTGACAATTGTTAAGGCTAAGCCGCTGAAATTGGTACAAAATGTCCCAGAAATTACCGCCAAAAAATGCTCAAATTCTGTGAAATTGTCACAAAAACAGCTAGAATTGGACATATTCGGGATGTGTAAGGCCAGTTAAATGCACGAATTAGTTCATCTTTTGCAGAAAACTCGCATTATCCCTTTAGTGGTGATGGCTTTCATACTATGGCTGACGTATGACTTCCATGAATTTTACAAAAAGCACGCTATGGACATGCAGGAGTGGCAGATAGCGGCTGTATTTGCGTACGCCGGAGTACTCATCGGAGCGATTAAGTTCTTATTTGAACACATCACTAACAAAATTGAGCGGGATGACGACTGATGGATTGGATTGAACTATTAGGACTTGGCGCATCAGCGGCATCAGGTGGCCTATTCGGTGTCCTCGGAGCGGCATTTGGCTCATGGATGAAGCATAAAGAGCGTCAGCAAAAAGCAATTGAGCAGAAAGCAGAGAGAGAACATGAACTGAAACTGATAGAACTGCGTATGCAGTCAACCTCGCAGGAGGGTGCATGGGACGGACTGACGACGAGCCTCCACGCTCAGATGGAGTTGGACAAACACCAGACGAATCTTCCCCTTGTGGTGGCGATCAAGTCTCTTTTCAGACCTTTCCTTACACTGTGTTTGTGGGGTGCGGTGGCGTGGCTGATGCACCTTGTCCTCATGGGATCGCTGCAAAATTACCTTTCGATGGCCTCACAAGCACAAACGATATTTTCAAGTGCCGAAATTGTGAGTCTCGTCCGGTACGTTGTTTATTCGACTGTTTTTTCTGCCACGACTGCAACAACGTGGTGGTTCGGAGAACGCGCACTGTCTCTACCAGACGTAAAGAATAGGTGAGACATGGAAGAACAGCAAATGCACCGCAGGGCGGAGGATCGGCAACGCGCCTATGATCCGAATTTATCTGTGCTACAAGCACAGGTGCATGAGATAGGTAAGGCCGTAGCTGCACTACAGGGCTCACCTGAGAAGGGGGCGTTGGAAAAACACTTCCAAACAATATTTAGTACGCTGATTCTAGGCATTCTTGCATGGGTTGGTACGTCCACGCTCGAAAGCCGAGAAAATATCATCAAGTTAAGCTCGTCCAGTTCGACAATAGAGAGCCGACTTAGCGAGGTCAAGAACCAGATTAATATGGCTATGAGCACAAACTATACAAAAGACGATGCCAACCGTGATCTAGTATCAGTTCTCGGTCGTATCAAGGCAGTAGAGGATAAACAAATTAACATGGACAAACACTTAATGCACATACGCAAAGAGTACGACGTTCTGCTGTTAGAGCATGATAAATGGAAGAAAATGCACGACCATGAGGATGAAAACAGATGACTCCGCTTCTCCTGCAACGCATAAGTTATCAGCAGTTTATGCTTATGGAAGATTTCCATGCAGAGTGCGGGATCACTGTCCCTATGGGGTTTATCTCCGATGGAATTACCGTCCCGCGGGGTCTTAGGTGGTTCGCCGTACCTACGGGTTGTGGGTTCAACGCCGCCCTCGTCCATGACTACCTGTTGTCAGAAGGACACTCATGGGAACACGCGCAGGAGCGTTTTGAAGCGCAATTAGAACTAGATGGAATACCTTACATAACACGGAAATTATATGTATTTGGAGTCGCAATTTGGGGGAAAATCAGATGACTCAGTCGCATTTGTCCCTACTAGAGAAGATTGTTTTCGCCATTGCAGCAGCCCTTGGTGCGACTATCCTTTATGCAATGGACTGGCAGAGGGAGCAAGACGCAAATATATCGGGGATAAGGGAGCTTCAGAAGGAGCAAAAAGCCCTGTACACGCAGCAAAAACAGCTTAATGAGAGTATTCTTAACTTTAACAGTGAAATGCTGAAGGCTATTAAGGCCACGCAAGGTGACACCAATGGCGAACATGGAGCAAGTACGGCTAATATCATCCCTGAAGGATAATGGGCTGCATGATGTAGCGGATTACATGATGCACCTTTTTGAACGGCAGGATGATGTAGATAAAAAGGTTGAGGCCATACAAAGGTGCATGGATGATATAAAAAAGGCATTCCCAAAGGAAGACCCTTATGGGCACAGGTTGTACCATGAGAAGGTAATAAGGCAGCGGGAAGCAATGGATGAAGTAAGGTGGTCAGTGAAAGCTGATCTGTACCAAAAGGCGGCATGGATAGTTATTGGGCTAATTGTTGCGGGTGCGGGGTTAAAATTGGGATTAGGTGGATGACGAGCGACGACTTTGAAAATATGTTAATGCGCCATGAGGGTGTGCGACTGAGCCTGTACAAGTGTTCGGAAGGATTTAACACAATTGGTGTGGGTAGGAATTTAGACTCAAACGGGATTAGTTTAGATGAAGCAATGCTTCTTATGCGGAATGACGTGGATAAGGCTGCTAGAGACTTGGGAACTCATTTTCCCATCGTTCATGAGCTTGATAGCAATCGTTACTATGTCCTCGTTAATATGGTATTTAATCTTGGGTTAGTTGGAATTAGCCGATTCAAGAAGATGTGGGCTGCTATATCCTCAAGGGATTACGAGCAAGCTGCACTGGAAATGTTAGACAGTAAATGGGCAGACCAAGTAGGCAATAGAGCTGTTGAGCTGTCTGAAATTATGAAAACCGGGGAATATAATGGCTAGAGCAGCACCAGTCTTTGACTATTCGTTTTAATAGGAGACCAGAAATGGCAAGTGGAACATTACTTTTTGATTACGCTCAGCGGGTAAAGGGCGGAGATTTGCGTGCAGCGCAACAGGACTTGGCGCTAACTACAGGTTTGATGGCTATCCCCGGACCTAAAATATTACCAAGAGCCCCGCAAACTAATCTGTATGAAAATGTAGCGAGAAGGACTGCTAGAAAAACTTTCCGTGGCAGAGGACCTGCTACTAAAGAGGCAGCAGAAATAACTAAGGATTATGAGTTACTATCAGCGAAGGTAGCTAAGAAATCAGGAAGAAAAAAACGCTTTGAGAAGCAACAGCGTGCTATCGAAAGAAGTAAAAGAATGGAAAAGGCAGCGCATCAGGCGGAAGCCATAAGTAAAGTTGGCGAGTCTTTGGGTGACGCACTAAAACAACGACGTATGGAAAAATTAGCAGAAAGGGCGTACAACTGGTGGAACAAAGGAAAGAATGCTGCGGATTCAGTTTCAAAGGCGAAGGAAGCACAGGTTGCTATAGCCGCAGCAGAAACAGCCAATGCTGTTGATGATATTAACGACGGCCAAGGTACTATTCGTCGTATGCAAGAACAGATGCAAAACCGCAAAATTATTCCTGAAGTAGTTGAAGGTATACGCGCTAAAGGATATTTTGATCCACTAATAAGAGGTAAATACTGATGGCAAAAGGTAAGAAAGGCGGCGGCGGCAAGAAGTGCTGACAAAAAAAACCCCGACAACGCGAGAAGTCGGGGTTAGAAGTACACTTCATTCACACATTAAAGGAGATTCAATATGTGCTTTGAAGTTTATGAGGAATATGTTTTTTAGTCAAGGAACGATTATTTTAGGTTGATCTTTTTCTTCCAGAAGACCTACATCCGGCTGAAAAAGATCAAAAGGGTTGTCCCATATCATAATGGCCATTGGAACAAAGGTTTCCCCTTCTACGTGGCATATCGCAACACGTTTATTTCCTTCCTTATCCACAACGGGCAATAACTGCACGTTGTCGGCCTGCATGGAATTTTTGAGGAAGTTCCAGTTATCAAGGTAAGTTTGTCTGTCTGTTTTGTCCATTATCCAAGTACCATAACTTCTATCCATTCTGCTACTTGTCGAGGCGTCATCCCCACATCTTTAAGGACTATGTCTTTCTTCAAGTCCTCTACTGTGAAAATGTATCCCCCACTATCAGTACCCATAATAACTGCGGTCTTGACGTTATTCTTGGCGGCTCTACGTAGCCACCGTAGTTGAAGTTTGGATAGTTTAGGGTGAGTTGAAGTGGATAAATTCAACGTACGAGGAGGAGTTTGAACATATTTATATTCCACCCAGAGAATACCGTTATGCCCCTCGTAGTAGTTATCCGGTGTGCCGTTAGTGGCGGTAAGCCCCATACCCTGCGTGTACACAGAGTTATTTAACTGATTGTGTACACGCTTGATATAGTTAGCTTCAGGTTTAGCCATTAACCTTGTCGTCCAGACGGACGTTCTGAAGATTCAGCTTTTCGATCTGCTTGGAAATAGAAAGAGCGTGCTTTTCATCAGCTTTGGCTACTTTCATTGATTCCCGGGCTTTAGCCTTGGCTTCTTTCAGGTCATCACGCAGGTTCTTGATCTCAGCTTTGTTCTCAAGAATCTGGTCTTTCATCTTAGCTTGTGTAGCAGTTAATACTTTAGAGGGCTTGCGAGCCATGAACTTTTCTCCTTAATTTTTCACGTAAATTAGAACTCTCAACCGACACAATGCGCTTGATTAGCCTGTCTAAGGCTGAAGGTCTACGCCTTGTGTCGATTTCGAGATCCAGAGCATAATACAGCTCAGCAAGACTGAGCTGCGTTATGTTGTTGGTTAGCCCTCGATAAGACGAGAGCACATCCGCAACGATATGTTTACGGACAGTTGGTAACATCAGTCAAACTTTGGTGGGGCCAACAGGATGTTTTCAGCGTCTTGCAGACGAGAGTTTACATACGCAAACTGCTCATCAGTCAGAGGACGAGGATCACCAAACGCTACGGTCTTGGCATCTGAATTACCTGCGGCTTTAGTGTACATGGACATTACCAACTGGCGTGGTAAGCGACCCATACCTGCAATTTTGCTGATTGTGGAGTCAAAGTCCTTGATACCCGTAGGTGACACAGAGATGGTCATAATATCTGACTCATTACCCTCACCGGCATCAGCAGGAAGCAGAGCTACCATCTTCATGTTCTTACAGGCTTTACCATTGCCATTAGAACCAAACTGGTTCATTGGGCAGGTCTTACAGTCATCTGCTTGGATTTCAGGAGCGTTTTCAGCAGGGATAAGGTCATCGTTAGTGCCTTTACCTACAGCGGCACACACAGGTGGCTGTGGGTTATCTTTACGATATGCGCCTTTGTACAGATAATTGGCAGCAGCGAACTGAACGACGATTACATCGATCGGACCTTCTACTTCGCCAATACCCGGTACTTTGAACTTACCGTTATTCATAACAGAAATACGGCTTCCGGTTGGAGCCTGCACACGCTTTTGCAGTTCCAGAATTTCCTGCTGAATTGAAGCAGGCAGATTAGAGGTTTGGTTTACTTCAGCGACTTCTTGTTTCGCCATTATGATCTCCTTTTAGTTACAGATAGTGTGAATTTCTCGAAAGTCTTAAGTCCCGGAGGTAATTCACCATCATGCAGAGACAGATATTCCCTGACAGCCGGAGCTGACAGACGCTTCTGTAGCATGTGGAGGTTCCCCGTGGAACTTGCCCAATCAAGAAATTCTTCAGAGTCCTCGAAGGTTGGATAATCTTCCGTCTTTGGAGTGACGTTAATATCCTTACCAGAGGCTTTATCGATTCCGATTGCGTTCATGGTGTCCCGAATCCGGTACTCCAAGTCCTCAATCTCCTCGTTCAGTTGATTCATTTGCGAGGTCAGTCCTGCTTTTTGAACACGCAAGTCACTCAACTTGTCAATCATTGTACCTAGAGGTGTATCATCTTGCAACACTTCATTTAACATTTGAATCTCCTATTTAACTTCGCCGTAATTATCGCCCCACCCACCATCGGCATTAATGGGTAGTCCTTCGCACCAGTCTGGTACTTTACGCATACAACTCAATCCGAAGTTGTAGGCTTCCTCGGCTTCGTCTTCTTCAGCCAAGTACACAACCTCATCATGCGTCATCATCACAATCGGGTATTGAGACGCTATTTCAAGCATCTGCTCACCCACTACAATACGGGCAAGGCATTGGATCAGGTTTTCAGCCAGTAGCCCACCATATATCTTGCCTCTGGTGTGCTTGCCTGTACGGTATGAGAACTCTTCTCCCTCACCGTATGCCGTATCATATTGAATCCGTTTTAAGTCGGGATAATGCAAATAGAGACCGTTTGGCATCAGTATCTTCTGCCCTCTAACCTGTGCAATTACCTCGCCTGATGTTTGAGATGTGATGTTGTATGTCTCGTTGTCATACATTTTCTGGATAACTCGAAACATTCTGTTCCAGTTTTCCACAACATGCTCTGAAGCATCACGATATTTTTTGTGAGCTAGATGGATGTCTTTTTCAGATAGGTCGCTTTCGAGTACAGGAGGTCCCATAGCGCCTGATCTGAGCATGTAAGTAAACTTTGCAGCTCCGCACTGGTAGCCGAGACCGAGCCTTGCAACCTTTCCAACGAATCGCTGAGACTTGGTAACTTCGTCAACCGGGACATCGTAAATTTTACTTGCCATGAGTTTGTAGTTGTCGAGGTTAGCTCGATACGCTTCGAGTACATCACTTTGTCCTGAGACCCAAGCATTCATTCGATCCTCAATCTGAGATGAGTCGATTACGACTATCTTATAGCCTTCTGGTGGTATCAGTGATTCCCTGATCCGCGAGTCTGTACGCGAGGAGGGGAAGTTCTGAGGGTTAATCTTGTCTCCACCCGTCCATCGCATTGTATGTGCCTTACAATAGTTGAGCATGACGGGCAGAGTAGGCTTACTGTGAAGAATAAGTCTTTCAGCTCTTGACTCTCCGATTGTGGACTTGACAGAAAGCCTTGCTTCCACAAGCTCCCGCACTCTTGCGTCAGGATGGACTTGCAAGTTTTGGAACGCAATATCGTTTTTTGCGAAGGCATAAGTCATCGTATCCGGATTAGATGGACTTGGCTTTAATGGGGCTTCCGCTCCAAAGTATTCAAGCATCTTAGCGAACTGAGGATTCGAACTCAAGGCTGATTCAAAGGCAACACGATTTTCCTGATGTAAAAGGTGCATGATCTTATCCATCAGCGCGTCTTTCTTGTCACGTTCACGCATCCACTCTTCGTAAACCAGATTATGATTTACGTTAAGCAAAGGACGAGCAAACGCTTGGATGGTAATGTTAATAAGATCAAGCTCATCTTGTGGATAACTTGGTAGCATCTTGTTAAAGATCTTCCACATGATGTTTACATCATTCATGCAGTAGTAGATCATGGCTGCTTGTAACTTATCGTCCATATCATCCCACTGCTTGCCCTTTGCTTGAGCGAGAATACCGGGGGTTTTTGCACCGAGAAGATAATGTTTGGCTACTTCGTCTAGTGACGCACTGATGTCGTGACTATGTAAGCCACGAGCCATGCTCATAGAATCGTAGTAATAAGCAGGAGTGATCCCAAAGTGCTGACTAAGAATAAAGCCGTCGAAAGCAGCGTTGTGAGCCAGAACCGCAGTTCGATCCCAATCGAAGTGACTGAGAAACTCTGCCAAGTCATCTGGCCTGTACCAAGTAGTTTGGCCACCGTCCACGGAGACAGCCGCGCCGTGAATTTCGGATTTTTGTAAATCGCGCACATACTGCGTGGTCGAGAGTTTTGTGAGAGAGAAGTGTTGGCCATAATATGTCTCAAAATCTATCCCTAAAATCGTAGTCGGTCGAGCCGTAGAATTCACCATCCTCGGTGAAAATGGTCGGTCGTCCTCTGGTTCCGGTTTGACTATGCTTCCCCACCCCATTTTTTCTCCTTTTATGATAGTCCACCTCGCGGCGCAGGTTTCCTGCTAGTGTTATTAAACGCGAAGTAAGTGTTAAAAGTGCAATAGCTAAATAAATATGCTTCATATCACATTCACCTGTACCCCATTTATTTCAATAATTCCGGGAACGTTTTCTTCTTCACACATTTCAACGTACAGGTCGAAAGGGATGTCTATTACATAGATTTCCGCCTCGTTCTGCAACTGTATTGTGTCAAAGTATTCAACAATTTCAGAAACCACAGTCATGTCAGTAACTCCAGAAGGTTGAGCATTTTATCCAAGCGTTCAGCAAGGATAACATTAACTCTCTCTTCCAGAGTACCAACGGCTTCGATCATAAGTGTTTCAGTACGTTCTGTTTGACCGGCACGGTAGATACGGTGGTTAGCCTGTTTGAAGAGGCTTGGTTGGTAGATCGGACTCGCCCAGATCGTTGTCTTGCCTTTGGTAAGTGTGAGTCCGTGACCCGCCGATTTAGGATGCAAGAGTAAAGTCTGGAAACGACCCTCTTGGTATCCCTCCACAATATCTTTTCGTCTTCCGTCAGGAACAGTTCCATCAATGACTTCATAGCTTATCCTCTCTTTATCGAATAGCTCCATCAAAAGTTCTTTCTGGTGTCTCCACTGAAAGAACACTACAGAGTGATCTCGCTCTTTAACTAACTCAGTTATCAAGTGATAGCGATCACTGTCTATTAATACACGCTCACCATCTTCTGTATAAACTGCACCAGAAGCGATTTGAAGTAACTTCTGTGCCATAACCGCAGCATTCACAGCGGTTACATCACCTTCAGTTGCTTCAATGATGGCGTCATCACGCATAGTCTCATAGTCAACCATGTGTGAAGGGTTAAGGTGAAAAGGAATCCGTCGCGTTACGTTTGGTGGAATATCAAGACATTCCTCAAACTTGTT